>Ga0209344_10000092_pt1 | contig 189239 bp, 177 predicted proteins | sample Cruoilmetagenom6_FD_187293 | JGI IMG/M metagenome (GOLD analysis project Ga0209344, IMG submission 187293) | Oil polluted marine microbial communities from Coal Oil Point, Santa Barbara, California, USA - Santa Barbara Oil Seep Sample 6 (SPAdes)... | ecosystem: Environmental > Aquatic >...
AGGATTGGTCCGAGCGTTTCTGGGGAAGGGGAAGGGCGGCCGCCATCCGCGCCGCCTCGATCGTGGTCAGCCGCGCTGCGGAATGATCGAAATACCGCTGCGCGCCAGCCTCTGCGCCGTAAGTTCCGATGCCTGTTTCCGCGACGTTGAGATAGACCTCCATGATCCGCCGCTTGCCCCAAATATTTTCGATCAGAAAGGTGAACCACGCCTCAAAACCTTTGCGGACATAGCCGCCGCCCTGCCAAAGAAACACATTTTTGGCGGTTTGCTGGCTGATGGTTGAGCCGCCGCGAATACGCCCGCCTTCGGCATTGCGCTTGATCGCTTTTTCAATCGCTTCTCTGTCGAAGCCGTCATGGCTGCAAAACTTGCCGTCCTCTGCCGCGATCACAGCACGCACGAGGTTGCGGTCAATATTCGATAGCGATTCCCAATCCTTGGTGATCCCGTCCCCGTTCATCACCATCGTCGCGGTGATCGGTGGGGGAACGAACTTGAACAGCAGCACAAAGGCGAGGCTGAGGCCGATGAACCATAGGATGATCTTGGCGATGAATTTCGTGAGGCGGATCATGGAGCTCAGATACCAACGCGCCTAAGGAAAGAAAGCAGTCGCCAAATGGTGTTCACTGGAAACTGCGCGGCTTCATTTGAGCTGAGGCGCCCATTTGATGGATCGCAACAGCGGCCCCACATCGGGAAATGTTTCTTCTGCCCCGAACCAAGTCGCCCGATATTTGACCCTCCAACCTGTGTTCGCGGGGCAATATAAAAAGCCGTCAGATAGCGCTGCAGACGTACCTTCGCGCACCGCCCCTTCTGGCAGCGCGAGCCGAGCATGGTATCCGGAGGATATTGGACCAATCCATGGAACTGAAATTGGTCCAACCTTGGTGACTTTTGCGCCTTTATACTTGGATATTCTAGCCACGACATCTCGAAACTCATCTTCGCAGCTTTTCCCGGCTTCGCTGGGATATAAATAGACAGTGACCGTTACCGCGCTTTCCCCGGTCCGCATATGATAGTTGCTACCGACGTTACGCCCGTCAGCGTCAAATTCGTAAACCTGCATTCGGCGAAAGCCCGCTGCCGTTTGCGGCAGAACAGTGCCTGTCGCACTATGTATCCAATCACCATCAGGCGCCTCAATTTTCCCTTGTGCGAGGGCAGGAGCGGCGGTGAATGGAAGTAGCATCGCTGCCAAAATTGCGAAGCCAAAATTGCGAAAACGCATGGAAATATCTCCTCGATATTGGGACGTGATGCCAAATGCGGAGCGCCCGGGAAAGCAGAAACTTGTTCTGCCGGCCCGGGCGTTCGATATTGTAATGCGTGAAATTTTACGCCGGGTTTGGCATAAACCGTTCGCCAGCGATCGTTTTCATCGCCTTTTGCAGTTTTTCAAATGCGCGCACTTCGATCTGGCGGATGCGTTCGCGGCTTACGTCGTAAACCTGCGACAGCTGTTCCAGCGTTTGCGGGTTTTCGGTCAGGCGGCGTTCGGTCAGAATGTGCTTTTCACGGTCATTCAGCCCGTCCATCGCCTCAACCAGCATTTCATGGCGGACTTCAGCCTCTTCAGCATCGGCCACAGTTTCATCCTGCAGCGGACCGTCATCGACCAGCCAATCCTGCCACTGGCCGCCATCTTCCTCGTCACCGCGCATTTTGGTGTTGAGCGAGCCGTCGCCGCCCATCATCATCCGGCGGTTCATATTGACGACTTCCTGCTCTGGAACGCCCAGATCGGTTGCGATCTTGGTTACGTCTTCAGGATGCAGGTCGCTGTCTTCATAGGCCTCCAGCTCTTTCTTCATCCGGCGAAGGTTGAAGAACAGCTTTTTCTGGGCCGCAGTGGTGCCCATTTTTACAAGGCTCCAGCTACGCAGGATAAATTCCTGCATGCTCGCCTTGATCCACCACATAGCATAGGTGGCGAGGCGGAAACCGCGCTCCGGTTCGAATTTCTTGACGCCCTGCATCAACCCGACGTTACCCTCTGAAATGAGGTCGGAAACGGGGAGGCCGTAGCCGCGATAGCCCATCGCGATTTTCGCGACGAGGCGCAGGTGACTGGTCACCAATTGCGCGGCTGCTTCGGGGTCTTCATGCTCCGCATAGGCCTTCGCGAGCATATATTCCTGCTCGGCGGTCAATACGGGGAATTTTTTGATTTCCGACAAATATCGGTTGAGGCTTTGCTCACCACCGAGTGCCGGGACTTTGGTTGTTACGTTACTCACTTCTTCCCTAACCTTTCTTGTGCCAGCCTCTGCTCCACAGACCCCTAATGGGCATCCGTAATTTCGGGCCGCTTGGTTACATATAGACGCATTTTTCGCGATTTGCAGTGCTATTCATCGATTAGAACGTGCGGTTTCGTCGATCAGTTCCCGCATATCTTTGGGCAATTCGGCGTGAAACTGGATAAATCGCCCCGTAACGGGATGATCAAAGCCCAGCGATGCGGCATGCAGCGCCTGACGGGCAAAGCCCAATTCTTTCAGAATCGCCCTCAATCTTGCGGGAGTTCGTCCATATGTCTGATCCCCTAATAGAGGATGACCGATTGACGCAAGGTGAACCCTGATCTGATGCGTCCGCCCTGTTTCAAGCCGACATTCTATCAGGCTGCAATCGTTAAGCTTTTCGGTCACTTTGTAATGCGTGACCGCGTGTTTTCCGCGACCAGAATCGTTGGGCAATACCGCCATTTTTTTGCGGTTGTTTGAAGATCGCCCGATGCGCGCGGTAACAGTTCCACTGCCGGGGATGGGGTGGCCGCTGCAAACCGCCTGATAGCGGCGCATGATGGAATGGTCGGCAAATTGCTTGGCTAGCCCTTCATGCGCGCGGGTAGATTTTGCCGCCACCAGCAAACCAGAAGTATCCTTGTCGATCCGGTGGACGATGCCCGGACGTGCAACCCCGCCAATGCCGGAAAGTTCGCCTTTGCAGTGGTGCAGCAGCGCGTTGACCAGCGTGCCGTCTGGATTGCCCGCCGCAGGATGGACGACCATGCCTGCAGGCTTGTTGACGATGATAAGATGTTCGTCCTCGAACACGGTGTCCAGCGGGATGTCTTGCGGCTGGGCCTCGGCCTCGGCTGCAGGAGGGAGGGTGATTGTAAATGTGCTGCCGGGTTTGACTTTGGACGAAGCATTGCGCGCTTGTGCGCCAAGGACATAGACTGCGCCTTGGGCCATCAGTGCTTTTACACGTTCACGCGAAAGGCCCGATGCCTCGGCAAGCGCCTTGTCCAGCCGTCCTTCGGCCTGGATAATGCCGGTGATGGTGGAAATCTCTGTCACAAATATCCCCTTATCCGCTTGCCCAGAACTTGTCGAAGGGGTGATTGCCATGCCCCGTCAATCCCGCGAAAGCGCGGCGAGCGATTGGGCAATGCGGGAATCCTCCGTCTTGTGATATTTCCTTGCAGAATGGCGGATTTCCCGCTTTCGCGGGAATGACGATGAAGGTTTCGCAATCTCTGCTCAACGAACTCATGGGAAAGGCTGAAGATGCCTACCCGAATGAATGCTGCGGCCTGTTGCTTGGCGGGGCCAATCACATTGAACTTATCCAACCCGCCGCCAACACCCACCCGATGCCGCAAACCCATTTTGAAATCGACCCGGCAGCCCTGATCGCCGCACATCGGGCACAACGGGCGGACGGTCCGCAGATCGCCGGTTTCTACCATTCTCACCCTGCTGGGCCGCCTGAACCCTCTGCCACAGATTCCGCGATGGCCGCGCATGACGGGAAAATCTGGGCGATCATCGGGCGCGGCCAGATCAAATTCTGGCGCGATGATATCGGCGGCTTCAAGCTGCTTTCCTACGCTGTAACAGGCGGATAATATCCGGCCTAAGCCGCGCACATTTCACCGCAATGAATTGCGCTTTGCTGAACCATTGCTTTCACCAGCGAATTTTTGCCCTAAGACAGTGTTCCATGTGTTCCATCCTGTAGGAAATCCCGAGCCAATATGAACGACAAACCTTCCGTCGACCTCGCCGCCTTGCTCTGTTCGCGTCTTTGCCATGATATGCTTTCGCCGGTTGGCGCGCTGAGCAACGGGCTGGAATTGCTGGCGGATGAGAATGATCCGGAGATGCGTAAGCAATGTATGGATCTGCTCGAACAGAGCGCCAAGACCAGCACTGACAAGCTCAAATTCTTCCGTCTTGCCTTTGGTGCGGCTGGCGGTTTTGGCGAGATGGTTGAGGTAACTGAGGCGCAGGCGGTGATCGAATCGCTGGTTGTCAATGCCAAGCGGGTCGAAGCCAATTGGGCGATTGGTTCGGCCAAATTGCCCAAGGATGCGGTCAAGGTATTGTTGAATCTGGCGCATATGGCGCTTGATGCGCTGGTGCGCGGCGGGACATTGGATATCGGGGCGGAAATGACCGGCGGGAATACTGAAATCGTGGTTCGCGCATCGGGCATCAAAATCGCTTTTGACGAAACCATCGGCAAGGCGCTGGAAGGGAGCCTTCCGGCAGATGAATTGAGCAGCCGTACCGCGCCCGCCTTTATGATCGCGCAGCTTGCTGAAAAGGCTGGCGGCGGCCTGCAATATCAGCTGGGCCAAGACGCGCTTGTGTTAGGCGCGGTGTTGCCGCAACCCGATGGCCTTATCGGCTGATGGATGAGCTGGTCCATCACACGCGGTTATCGCCCAATTGCAACGAGCGAAAAGCGCCGATCTCGATGGTCGTGCTGCACTATACTGAAATGAAGCCGGTCGGGACTGCGCTTGACCGGCTGTGCGATCCGGACGCCGGGGTCAGCGCGCATTACCTGATCAGCGAAGAAGGCGAAGTGACGCTGCTGGTTCCCGAAGAGAAACGCGCTTGGCATGCCGGTGTATCCTTTTGGCGGGGGCAAAAAGATGTGAATTCGGCCAGCATCGGGATCGAGCTGGATCATCCGGGGCACGGGCTGGGTTACCGGCCATTCGAAGACGCACAGATAGAGGCGTTGGTTCCGCTGCTTCACCGCATTGTTCAATCCTACGATATCGCCCGATCGAATGTGGTCGGCCATTCCGATGTCGCCCCGGCGCGCAAAACCGATCCGGGTGAGCTGTTTCCATGGGACCGGCTGGCCGATTACGGCTTGGCGATACCGGTTCCGAAAATCGAATTGGGCGATCCGTTTGACAATGATGGCGCATTTTATCTCGCACTTGAACGATATGGCTATGATATCACCGACGGGCACAAAGCGGTCGAGTCATTCCAGCGCCGCTGGCGGCCGCGTAAGGTCAATGGTGAAATCGATGGAGAAATCCGTGCGATTTTGTTCCAGCTTTTGCTCGACCGTGATCGCGGAACAGTACGATAGTTTACATTTTCGGATTTGGTGTTTGCGCGCGCTTCGGTCATTATGACCCAATTCTAGGAGGGGACTACCCATGATGCGTAAATTATCCGCCGAAGCATTCGGCACATTCTGGCTGGTATTTGGCGGCTGTGGTTCGGCTGTTCTTGCCGCCGGTTTTCCGGAACTGGGGATCGGTTTTGCCGGTGTCGCTTTGGCCTTTGGCCTGACGGTTCTGACGATGGCCTATGCTGTTGGCGGCATATCGGGTGGACATTTCAATCCAGCTGTTTCGCTTGGGCTTGCCGTAGGAAACCGGTTTTCGTGGGCTGAGCTTATCCCATATTGGATCGCACAATTGTTCGGATCATTCGTTGCTGCGGGGTGCCTGTTTGTCATCGCATCAGGCGTGGACGGATGGACGCCGGGCGGATTTGCCTCGAACGGCTTTGGTGAATTGTCGCCGGGCGGCTATTCCATGATGGCGGCGCTGCTGATCGAAATTATCCTGACCGCCGGTTTTCTGATCGTCATTCTCGGGTCGACATCGTCCAAAGTACCGGGCGGCTTCGCGCCAATCTCTATCGGGCTTTCACTGACGTTGATTCACCTGATTTCGATCCCGGTGACCAACACCTCGGTTAACCCTGCGCGTTCAACCAGCGTTGCTTTCTATGCTGAAACGGGTGCGGCATCGCAATTGTGGCTGTTTTGGGTCGCACCATTGATCGGCGCAGCGATTGGCGCGGCGATTTGGCGCTTTTTACTGTCGCCTGATGAATCGCTTGAAAATATCGGCGGCGAGTAAATTCTGGCGGCAGTGGCTTTCCTACGGGGGGCTCTGCCGCTAAGGCGATTTTGCCAGGGGGCCGGGCAACTGCGGGAAAGCCAAGGGAAACCAAAGCTATCGCGAGGAAAGTCCGGGCTCCACGAAACAAGGGTGGCGGGTAACGCCCGCCGGTCCCCGTGCAAACGGGGGTTAGGGAAAGTGCCACAGAGAGCAAACCGCCTGACTCGTCAGGTAAGGGTGAAAGGGTGCGGTAAGAGCGCACCGCGCTTCCGGTAACGGCGGCGGCATGGCAAACCCCACCCGGAGCAAGGCCAAATAGGGGCGGCGCGCTGAGGGCTTCGGTTCAAGGCAGGGATGTTTCGTCCCGTGATCGCCCGGGTTGGCTGCTTGAGCTGCGGAGCAATCCGCAGCCTAGAGGAATGGTTGCCCCTGCGGCGCTGGTCGTTTGATACCGGTTGCAGGACAGAACCCGGCTTACAGGCCCCCTGGCATTTTCCTACTTACCGCTGGCCTGTTATGAGTGAAACAAGGCGGGCCGGAATGGCCGATCAATTCCGTCCAACGCTGGTGTATTCAAATCCGGCCGAACGAACATCTTCGGGATGATAGATATTGCGTAAATCCACCAAAATCGGCGCATTGGCAATCTGTTTGACGCGCCCCAGATCAAGCGCGCGGAAGGCATCCCATTCGGTGACAATGGCGATGGCATCGGCCCCTTGAATGGCTGCATAGGGATCGTCCATCATCGCCACTTCGGGCATTAGCGGAGCAGCCAGCTCCATGCCTTCGGGATCATAGGCTGCAACGGATACGCCCGCATCATGCAGCGTTTGCGCCACCGCGATTGCGGGGCTGTCACGCATATCATCGGTGTTGGGTTTGAATGTCAGGCCAAGCAGGGCAACCTTTTTGCCGCGCGCCGCCTTTGATCCGCCAAGCGCATCTACAACCTTGCGGCCCATTGCGCGTTTGCGGGTATCGTTGGTTTTGACAACGGCTTCAACGATGCGAACGGGGCTTTCATAATCTTCTGCTGTCTTCAGCAAAGCCAGCGTGTCTTTGGGGAAGCATGAACCGCCATAGCCAGGCCCTGCATGAAGGAATTTCGGCCCGATCCGGTTGTCGCTGCCAATACCTCTGCTGACATCCTGAATATTTGCACCGACCTTTTCGCACAAGTCGGCCATTTCATTGATGAAAGTGATCTTGGTCGCGAGGAAAGCATTGGCGGCATATTTGATCAATTCCGCACTGCGGCGGCTGGTGAACAATATCGGCGATTCGTTCAGGAACAGCGGCCGGTATACTTCATGCATTACCTCGCGCCCGAATTCACTTTCGGCGCCGATTACGATCCGGTCAGGCCGTTTGAAGTCGCCAATCGCTGCGCCTTCGCGGAGGAATTCAGGGTTGGAAACCACAGCGAATTCATGGGCAATATTGCTGTCTTTGAGAATGCGTTCAACTTCGTCGCCCGTACCGACAGGGACAGTCGACTTGGTCACGATCACCGCATCATTGGCAAGGTGCTCGCCCACTTCCTTGGCGACCGCATAGACAAAGGAAAGATCGGCATGACCATCGCCGCGACGGCTGGGTGTGCCAACCGCGATAAAGATTGCCGCAGCATCTTTGATCCCTTCAGCCAGGTCGGTGGTGAAGGACAGGCGGCCCGATTTGACATTGGTCCCGACCAGTTCGGCAAGGCCCGGTTCGTAAATCGGCATTACGCCAGCATGAAGCGCATCGATTTTGGACTGGTCCTTGTCGATACAGACCACATCATGCCCGAAGTCAGCAAAACATGCGCCTGAAACCAGGCCGACATATCCTGATCCAACCATTGCGATCTTCATGCAGCTTCGTCCTTTTTAACAATTTCGATCTGACCATCATCGTTTTCGACAGACTGAATATAGCGGCGCTTCTCACCTTCCAGCACCAGCACGGTCAAACGCCCGTATCGATAGGCCCCTGTATCTATTCCAATACGGTTTTTTCGCTCGTCAATCTCTTCCGTGATCGTATGGCCATGCACAACGATGTGCGAATGCTTTTCCTTATGTTTCAAAAACGGGTCACGGATCCAGCGCAGCTCGCGCGGCTTTTGATCTTCCAACGGCAATTTCGGATTGATGCCTGCATGGACAAACAGATAATCGCCGATTGCGAATATATCCTCAAAATCGGCAAGGAACTGGCGGTCGCCAAGTGGAATTTTGCGTAGCATCATTTGTTGCAGTTCTTCCAGCGACGCGGTGTTGAATTCATCGCGTGTCACGCCGTAGCTCAAAATAGTTTCGCGCCCGCCGTGTTTTAGGAAGTGGCGTAGCACTTCCTTGTCCTGAAAAGCCTCAAGGAACATTTCTTCGTGATTCCCGGCAAGAAACCGCAGATTGCGATATTCGTTCCACAGCCGCGCCAATTTGATCACATCTGCGCTTTCCGGCCCCCGATCGACCAGATCGCCCAGCAGAATAATCGTGATTTCAGATTGCTGACCCGTCTCGCTGTCTTCTTCGACGGCACGAATCAGTGCCTCGAACAAATCGAATCGGCCATGGATGTCGCCCATTACGTAAAGCCGCTGGCCTTCGGGTACGCGCGGCCCTTCCGGATCCGGCTTTCCCGAGAACATTTTCTTTAGCGGTTCAAACATAATTCCGAAGACATTCCATTACTTGAGCAGCGACATAGGGGTGCGCGCACTAGCCTGCAATCGCTGTCGTCGCGCTGAACCGATCGCAATGTGCCAGATATACCACAGTCGAATGGGCAGTTAGGAAAACATTTGAAATTACTCTTGTGCGTTGCAGCAAATGGCGGCAAGATTATTTCATATTCGCACGAGAACGCACATCAAACGAGGCGTCTGGCGACTATGCAGGTGGGACGAAGCAACCACACAAACAAAGGAAAAGTTTGTAATGCTCACGTCCATTCGCGGTCTCACGACCGCAAGTTTCGCAGCAATCGCTGCATTTTCTTCAACCGCAGTATTTGCGCAAGAAGCAGAAACCGATCCTCCCGGACCGGTAGAAGTGTCTGCCAATGTGGCAATGACCAGCGAATATCGTTTTCGCGGTACTGACCTGTCTGGTGGCGAATTCGCTATCCAGGGCGGTGTCGACGTCAATCACGAATCGGGTTTCTACGTCGGGACCTGGGCTTCGTCGCTCGATGAACAGACAGTCGGCTTTGGCGCGACCGAACTTGACATCTATGGCGGCTGGAGCGGCGATCTCACCGAAGGACTCAGTGCCGATGTTGGTGTGATTGGTTATCTTTATCCCGATGCGGGACCGGGTGATTTCGACTATGTTGAATTCTACGGGTCGCTGACATTCGGGCTTGGCCCAGCAGAAGCGACTGCGGGCGTTGCTTACGCGCCCGATCAGGATTCTCTTGGCGGGACAGACAACATCTATCTTTATAGTGATGTTGGCGTTGGCATTCCCGATACGCCGGTAACGATTACCGGCCATGTCGGTTATACTGATGGATTCTTGACCTTTACCAACAATGCCAAGGCATTTGATTGGGCAATTGGTGCGGAAATCGCAATTCCCGGAACTCCGCTGGCTTTGGGCGCTTCCTATGTCGGTGCAGAAGGTGATATTCCGGTAGGTGCATACGACTTTGTCGATGATGCATTTGTCGTCACCCTAAGCGCCAGCTTCTAAGCAACGCGCAGAAATCGGGGCCCGCGCCACCTGCCAGATTGGGCGGGTGCGCGGGCTCCTTTTTGCGCGGATTGTGCGCGGTCAATCAAGGGAGAAATCGACCGTCGTCACCACGCGAACCTTTTTATAGGGCGTGTCGCTGACGCCCCAGCCGCCCGCTTCCCCGTCACGCGCATTGATTGAGAAATATCCCTGCGTTGCCTTACGGATACGGCCCACACCCGCACCGCTATCTTTGGCGAATTGTTCCGCCGCAGCCCGTGCATCCTTCGTCGCCGCAGCGACCATTTCCGGCTTGATGTCCTCGAGTTTGGTAAAAGTATAGGACATGGCAGACCCATCTTCCAGAACCACCCCGCGCCGGACCAGTTCGACCTGCCTTTTCACGGCATCTTGGGCGCGTTCTATATCAGTCGTCCTCAGCGTTAACCTTTGGCGGACCGTGTAACGCGGTACGCCGCGATCCGAATAGAATGATACATTCACTCCGGTCGGTTGGAGGGAATCGTCCGGAAATCCGATATCGTCAAAAAAGGCGCGGATCGCCTGACTGTCTTGATCAACCTCTGCCTGTGCGCTTTGCAGATTTGGGGCGCTGGCGGAATAGGACACTGTCCACGTCGCCAAATCCGCCATAACCTCCTGTTCGGCGAGCCCGCGAACGGTAACGGACCGGTCAGCCTCTTTGGCGCGAACCAGCCCATCGCCCAGCAAAAACCCTCCGGCGATCAGGCCGATCGCAACGATTGAGGAGCTTGCCAGCCATCGGCGTGCGGTCGGTTCTTTCCAGAAGGGGGTGGCGCGGTCGGGCAATTCGCTTGTATCTGTCATGGCAATCCTCCTTGCGGTGTTCATTGTCTGAAAAGTCAATGAAGCCCCGTCGATGAACTGTGCTTGAATAGAGATGAATGGAGTTTACCTGCAATGACCAAGTTTCTTCACAGCATGATCCGCATCAGCGATCCTGATGCCACCGTCGCGTTCTTCAAGCTGATTGGTCTGGAAGAAGTGAGGCGTTTTGAGGTTGAGGCAGGGCGTTTTACGCTGATCTTTCTCGCCGCGCCCGGACAGAAAGATATCGCTGAGGTTGAACTGACCTATAATTGGCCGCCTGAAGATGGCAGCGAATTGGAGCAATATGAAGGTGGCCGTAATTTTGGCCATCTCGCATATCGGGTCGATGACATTTACGAAACTTGCCAGCGGTTGATGGATGCAGGCGTGACGATCAACCGCCCTCCGCGTGATGGGCACATGGCATTTGTGCGATCACCTGACGGAATTTCGATTGAATTGCTTCAGGACGGCAGCTTGCCTGCGCAAGAGCCTTGGGCAAGCATGGAAAATACCGGAGAGTGGTAGGCCTTTAGAATTGTCGGGTGATTGCGGCTGGTTCTGGGGCCAGAGCTAAAGGACTAGAGTCAAAGGGCCCAATGCCAAGATCCTATGCCAAATGGCTAAGCACCCACCGGATCAGGGTCGGCGGTGTGATCGTTGGGGTGGGTGGTGGTCATGCGCAGGATCACATAGCCCAAAATTGCCGATATCATCGAACCCAACAATATGCCGATTTTCGCTTCTTCCTTGAGCAATGGATAGGCCGGGAATGCAAGCTCGCCGATAAATAGCGACATGGTAAAGCCGATGCCGCACAGGACCGAAACACCCCAAATCTCCGGCCAACTCGCACCCTTGGGCGGTTTGGCGATGCCGAGCTTTGCGGCGACAAGAATACAGGTGAAGATACCGACCTGTTTACCAACAACCAATCCGCCAGCAACGGCCAGCGGAAGCGGATCGAAAAGGTTTTTCAATCCGATATCCGCCAAATTCACGCCCGCATTGGCAAAACCGAAGATCGGCACAATGGCATAAGCGTTCCAGGGGACCAGGCCATGTTCGAGCTGTTCGAGCATGCTGTTTCCATCCTTGCGGTGCATCGGAATTGTCAGCGCGGCAACAACGCCGGCGATGGTTGCATGGACGCCTGAATTGAGCACGCACCACCACAGGATGAGCGAAAACAGAATATAAGGCATGACCCGGTTCACATTGAACCTGTTCATGCCGACCATGATCCCAACAACCAACACGGAAATTGCCAGCCACATGACATCGACTTCGGGTGTGTAAAACAGCGCAATGACCAGCACTGCGCCAATATCATCGACGATAGCGACGGTCAGCAGGAATAGGCGCAAGGATGCCGGAACCCGGCTACCCAACAGCCCAAGAACACCCATCGCAAAGGCAATATCGGTTGCTGCCGGAATGGCCCAGCCTGATTTAAGCTGCGGTTCCCCGCCCCAGACAACCAGCATATAAACCGCTGCCGGAAAAGCCATGCCTGCGATAGCAGCCAAGACCGGTAGCCGCCTTTGCGCAGGGGTAGACAATTGCCCGCAAATAATTTCGCGTTTCACTTCTAGCCCGACGACGAAGAAGAATATCGCCATCAGCCCATCATTTATCAGATAGTGAAGCGAACTTAGCTTTTCGTGCGGATACCAGCTGAATTTACCGTAAAACAGCTGCTGGTATTCCCCCGCCAATTCGGAATTGGCCGCCAGCATCGCGGCAACCGCCACCAATATCAAAAGGATGCCCGCCGAGGCATCGCTGACGAACAATGCCCGCACAGGAGCAAATACGGAACGAAGGGGTAATTTGTTTTCAGCCATGGTTGAACGCCCCATATTGGCAATTGATTGTCCGTTGCAAGCACTGCCTGCCTTCGATAGGCTGTTTTGTGATGAGGACCTCATGGGCAGGGGTCACAAAATTGGATAATTTCACTGCATGGCAATGGCTTGTGCTGATTCAGCACGAGTTGCTTCTTTTTGCCGGTGCATTTTTTCTGATCGGCGCGGTGGACGAATTATGCGTCGACTTCACCTGGATATGGTTGAAGTTAACCGGACGGGCCAAAACGGAACGGATCGACCCGCTGGGCGCGGGTAGAGCTGAATTTGATGCACCGGCAGCAATCTTTATTCCCGCATGGAAAGAGGCCGCCGTTTTGGGGGCAACGATCAATCACATGTTGCTCGTCTGGCCGCAGCGGCAGCTAAGATTGTATGTCGGTTGTTATCGCAATGATCCGCAAACGATCGCGGCCGTCATTGCGGCTGCAAATGGCGACACCAGGCTGCGCCTAATCATTCACGATTGCAATGGACCCAGCACCAAAGCGGATTGCCTCAACCGGCTTTTCCGCGCGCTGAAAATGGATGAATTGCGCGCGGGACGACGTGCCAAATTCGTGGTGTTCCATGATGCAGAAGATATGGTCGACGGGGCGGCATTGTCACTGATCGATCAGGTGATTGTACGGGCGGATCTGGTTCAACTGCCGGTGCTGCCAATGCCGCAGCCCAATTCGGTTTGGATCGGCAGCCACTATTCAGAAGAATTTGCCGAAGCGCATGGCAAAGCCATGGTTGTCCGCGATGCGCTGGGCGTTGGTATGCCGCTGGCCGGTGTCGGCTGCGCGATAGCGCGCAATACAATTGACCGGCTGGCTGCTTCACGGCCTGACCGCCAGCCTTTCGCGTCTGACTGTTTGACCGAGGATTACGAATTGGGGCTGGGCGTTGCGGAATTGGGCGGCACATCTCGATTTGTCCGTAAACGCCATGTCGATGGCTCCCTGATCGCCACCAGAGCGTATTTTCCAGCACGGCTTGAACAATCAGTGCGGCAAAAAACACGCTGGATTCACGGAATCGCGTTTCAAGCGTGGGACCGTTTGGGCTGGTCGGGCCGTCCAGCGGAAATATGGATGCGGCTTCGCGACCGGCGCGGCCCATTTATCGCCTTGGTGCTCGCAGTCGCTTATGCTTTGCTGGTTCTGTCGGGCATCAGTTGGGGGCTGGCGTCAATCGGATATGGCCAGCAGATGGAATTGTCTGCGCTGCTCCGGGCCATCCTTATCTTGAATTTTGCATGTTTTGTGTGGCGGGCCGCATGGCGTTTTGCCTTCACAGCAAGAGAATTTGGCATGGGCGAAGGGGTAAGGGCCATATTTCGGATTCCGGTGGCAAATATCATCGCCATAATGGCTGCGCGCCGCGCCCTTTGGGCTTACTTGCAAACTTTGGCGGGAGGGCAGTTGCGATGGGATAAGACAGACCATGAGGCGCATCCTGCGCTATCATCTTCCGGTGCTGCCAAATGATTGCGGCAAAGCGGCGCAAGCCCGGAGAGCCGGTTGCCGTGCTGTTGGCCGTTCTTATCTGCTGGGCCTTTGCACGATTGTTTCTTTGGCATTCGCCATTTGCGGAAATTGCAGGTGACATGCCGGAATTGGCCGCAGTGGCAGCAAATGAAACATTCTTCCTTTCTGACGATGCTGCCCCATTGGATGTAGCAGCCCCGACGAAAAAACCGCGGTTCGCCATTGGGGGGCGCGGCCTGAAAAAGTTAGCCAAACCAAACGATAGGGTTATTTTCGTGGATGAGGGCGGTCAACAATTACCGCCGATACGATTGGCGGACGCACATAATTTGCTTTGGATGGCGGCGCTGTCAAAGGTGCCCATGCCGCCCGATGTGGCGAAGCTGATCGATGGACCGCGCCAAAGCAATATGCCGTTTGTGCAGGCGGCGGATTCAATTGCTGAGCGCGGGTTTAAACGTTGGTCGCTTGATAGCTGGGTGTTTTATCGCCCGGATGGTTCACTGCGCGTGTCACAGGGCCAGTTTCCCGCAACATATGGTTCCAGCCAAATGGGGGCGGTTTTTCGTTACAAATTGGCCCCGAACAATGATCGGCGGCCCATTGCCTATTTGCGCGCTGCAGCGGCTTTGTCCGGCAGGAAACAGGCTGATGTCGCGATTGGTGTCGGTGCTCGTCCGCTCGCCGGTGTTCCAATCGTTGCGATGGCGGAAGTGCGGGCCAGCAGAAATGGCGGCGAAACAGAATTTCGCCCGGCTGTTTTGGCGGTGGCAGAAATTCCGCCCATCGATCTACCTCTGGGGATGCGAACCGAAACTTATGGACAGGCAGGTTATGTTGGCGGAAATTTTGCGACTGCATTTGCCGATGGGCAGGCCCGAATAGATCGAAAAGTCGGGCATTTCGATCTGGCGTCGATCCGCGCTGGCGCGGGTGTTTGGGGCGGCGCGCAAAAAGGTGCGGCCCGGCTTGACGTTGGGCCAACGGCCAGCGTTACTTTCAAAATGGCCAATCGGCCGGTGAAGCTGGCGGTGGATTACCGCCAGCGCGTGGCGGGCGATGCACTGCCTCAATCAGGAATTTCGCTTACGCTATCTTCCGGCTTTTAGGTTCACATTTTTGGGCGGGGCTAGTGATGGGGCTCGTGATGGGGCTAGAGAGCGGGCGGGGCACGGGGCTTTTAGGCGGTTTTTCGGACGCCTCGCCTTTAATCAGTGGCTCACGTGCGTTAGGGCGGGTGGATGGACCTGTACCTCCCCATTGCCAACCTTTCGGTCAACGGGCTGTTGATCGTCATGTTGGGCGGTCTGACAGGGGTGCTGTCCGGCCTGTTTGGGGTTGGCGGAGGGTTTTTGACCACTCCGCTGCTGATCTTTTACGGCATCCCGCCAACGGTGGCTGCAGCGTCTGCATCGACACAGGTCACCGGCGCTAGTGTCTCTGGTGTTTTCGCCCATAGCAAGCGCAAAGGGGTGGATTACAAGCTTGGCGGGGTGACTGTTGTCGGCGGGATTTTCGGGGCAGGGATCGGCGCCGTGTTATTCCGATTTCTACAATCGGTCGGCCAGATCGATGTCGTGATCAGTGTGCTTTACGTGCTGATGCTGGGCACGATTGGTTCGCTTATGGCAAAAGAAGCTTGGGAATCGATCAATCCGAACGAGCAATTGGAAAAGAAAACCGCGCCCAAACGGCGGCACCATCCGCTGGTTACCGCGCTGCCGCTTCGCTGGAGATTCTATCGCTCGGGCCTTTATATTTCGCCTTTCGCGCCGTTAATCCTTGGTGTGATTGTCGGCGTTTTAACGATGTTGATGGGCGTTGGCGGCGGGTTCATTCTGGTGCCTGCGATGCTTTACATTCTTGGCATGAGCGCAAATGTTGTGGTTGGGACGTCACTGTTCAACATTTTGTTTGTGACCATGGCCACCACCATGATGCACGCATTGACCACGCAGGCGGTCGATATTGTACTGGCGGCATTTCTGTTGATCGGTTCGGTCACAGGCGCGCAAATGGGCACGCAAATTGCCCAGAAGGTTAAACCGGAATGGCTGCGGCTTGGCTTGGCCAGCATTGTCCTGTTTATCGCATTGTTGATGCTGTTTGCTCTCACCATCCAGCCCGACGAAATTTACACGGTTGCTCCGCTATGATGCGGGTTCTGCTCATTTTCCTGTGTTTTTTCACGCTGAGCGCCCAACGTGATCCGATCCTTGTGCCCGAAGTGTCGCAAGATGAAATTCAGGTCCGGCAAGGGTTTGTTGGAACCGAATTGTTGTTGTTTGGCGCAATCCTCGATCCGTCAGGTACGCGTGCCGGGCAAAATTATGACATTGTCGTTGTGCTCAAAGGGCCCACGGCGCCAATTCGAATCCGCGAAAAAGAACGCTTTGGCCCGATTTGGATGAATGCATCGAACACCGCGTTCCGTTCTGCCCCGTCATTTTTTGCGGTCGTATCCTCGGCGGAAATATCCGATATTGTCGATGATCGAACCGCCACCATTTACGAACTTGGATTGGAATTTATCCAACTTTCGCCCAGCGGAACAATTGACCCTGAAGAACAGGCCCGTTTTACGTCCGGTTTGGTTGATCTTCGCCAGCGCGAAGGCCTGTATAATGAGGAGATGGAGGGCGTTGAGATCAGCGAACAGGTTCTTTATCAAGCGCGTATTGAATTGCCGTCCAATGTTCAGACCGGGACCTATACCGCTGAAACTTTCGCCATTACCCGGGGGCGGGTGATTGCATCTGCAATTGCCGAGGTCGAGGTTCGAAAGGTTGGATTCGAGCGTTTCATCGAGGTTTTTTCGCAAGAGCAAGAACTCTGGTACGGGCTGCTTGCGGTTTCAATGTCGATATTTATGGGCTGGATGGCAGGGCGCGTTTTTGCCCTAATCTAGCCGCTCTAGCTGCTCTACCCGCCTTGGGCAGGATACATGATCTGATTTGGAGCAGCGCCAGAATCAGACCGAAAATCAGGCTTTTATCTTATTTGGAGAAGATCTTGGAGTGAGGAAGCGCGGCCCACACTTGACGCCAAATTAACCTTTTTCACTTAGCGCCCTTCCTTACGTAAACAGGGAAAAACAGGCGCGCATCATGGGTGACATGGGAAACCAGAATTTCGGCCGGAGCCAACCGGCTCAAACAGTACGGGCCAAACCGGCGCTTCAACCGGCGTCTGTTCCGACAAAAGATCGGCCGGATCAAAACCCATCTGTCCAAAATGCTCAGGCCCAAAATGCTCAGGCCCAAAATGTGCCGCCTGTGCCCAAAGCGCCGCAAACCGCTCCCGCCAATACTCAGTCTGGCAAACCCGCCGCCGCAAACCCGGACAACGCCTCACAGCCAATCGGAGTTGTTCTGGAAATTGCCGGTTCGGGTTCGCAAATTGCGCTTGATCTGGAACGGCTCAATCAATGTATGGCGGATGCGGATCCTTCGATCGCGCTGGCCGGACAGGTTGGTAGCCAGATCAAAATACGCGTTGGCAATTCATGGCTGCTGGCAAGTGTTCGCAACCAGAAACAGGACCGCCGCGCCAATGGCGGCGTCCTCGCCAATATCGACTTTCTTGGCGAGGGTCAGGAAGAGAAGCTGACCGGAAGAATCCATAGTTTCCGCCGCGGTGTGACACGTTATCCCATTCCCGGTGCGATGATCTATCCGGCGACGACAGCTGATCTCAAACAGATTTATGCCAGCGATGGCCGGTCGAATATTCAGATTGGCACGGTCTATCCAACCAAGGATATCCGCGCGGGCGTGTATGTCGATGCGATGCTGGGCAAACACTTTGCCCTGCTTGGTTCGACCGGTACGGGTAAATCGACCAGTGCCGCACTGATCCTGCACCGTATTTGCGAAGCTGCACCGGACGGTCATATCGTTATGGTCGACCCGCATGGCGAATATTCGGCGGCATTCAGGACAAATGGCCAGATTCTTGACGTTAGTAATCTACAAATGCCCTATTGGCTGCTCAATTTTGAGGAACATTGCGAGGTTTTGCTGACCAGCAATGGCAATGACCGTCAGCTGGATGCCGATATTCTTGCGCGCTGTTTGCTTGTCGCCCGGGGCAAGAACAGGCTTGCCGAAACGATCGGCAAAATCACTGTCGATTCGCCAATACCCTATTTGCTGTCCGATCTGTCGAACGCGATTCAAGACCAGATGGGTAAGCTTGATAAAGCGACCAACACCGCGCCTTATATGCGGATTAAAAACAAGCTGGAAGAGCTGAAAGGTGATCCGCGTTACCAATTCATGTTCTCCGGAATGCTGGTTGGTGACACGATGGCCGATTTTATCTCTAAGGTTTTCCGTATGCCGGGCGATGGCAAACCGATCTCGATCATCGACGTTTCGGGTGTTCCTTCCGACATCACGTCAACCGTGGTTGCGGTGCTCAGCCGCCTTGTGTTCGACTTTGCGATCTGGGGCCGAGAGGAAAAGACACGTCCGATCCTGCTCGTTTGTGAAGAGGCTCACCGCTATGTTCCTAACGAGGCCAATGCCGATGGATCTTCGGTTGGCACGATCCTTAGCCGGATCGCAAAAGAGGGCCGTAAATACGGCATTTCGCTGGGCCTGATTACCCAGCGCCCATCTGACCTTGCTGAGGGCGTGCTGTCACAATGCGGCACGATTATCTCAATGCGCCTCAACAATGACCGCGACCAAGCCTTTGTGAAGGCCGCCATGCCCGAAGGCGCCCGCGGCTTTCTCGATTCAATTCCTGCGCTGCGCAACCGCGAATGTATCATTTGCGGCGAGGGTGTTGCGATCCCGATCCGCGTTTCCTTTGACAATCTGGAAGAGGTCAAACGGCCGGCATCGGAAGATCCAAGCTTTGTCGAATTGTGGACCGGCAGCGGCGGCGAAGAAGAGGCGGTTTACCGCACCGTCCAACGCTGGCGCAGCCAAGGGGTTTAATCTCTTTCCACCAAAAACCTGGTCGCCTCAGCCAAAACGAGCGGATGTTTGCGCGTTGCTTGAGGCCAGGAAATTCACGTCCCCCGCGTATCGCCAAACAGGTGGATATGCAGCCGGTCAGACATTCTGAACCCGTGTTCCAGGCAGGCATCGGTTAGCCATTTTTCACGTGTCCGTATCGTTTCGCTATCGGTGCCTTCGGGCATCAGGAAGACCCGTTTTTTGGGCAGCGCATGGGCGCGAACCAACTCTGCAGCTTCGGCCACATCATCGGGCGTTGCGACAACGAATTTGAAATAGGCGCGCGGGTCTATCGAATAGCTGCGTAGCCGTTCCGGGATCAGCGCCAATTGCGCCGGATTGCCGCTGTGCGCCAGTTTCGGGCTGACATTATATTGGTCTACCCTGACATCGACGCGCGCATTGGCGGTGGTTGTTCCGTTGGTTTCGATTTCAACCGTATGATCGGGCAGAAATTCCAGCAGTTTCGCCAGCGCGGAGGCCTGCAACAATGGCTCACCGCCCGTGATGACCAAACGCGATTGGCCATGCGCATCGATGCGCGCTGCAACATCCTTTTCATCCAATGTGATTTGGTTGGCTTTGCGTTCAAACTTTACGCCGTCACGGTGTACGTTCTGATCATTCTCAAAATGCCAAGTGTAGGCCGTGTCGCACCATTGACAGGCGAGATTGCAGCGCGACAGGCGCACAAATGTGCACGGCATACCCATGCTTGGCCCTTCTCCCTGAACCGAAGCAAAAATTTCCGGCTCACCCGGCGTGGTTGTGGCAAGGACTAGTGGCATGAGTTTTTACCCAATGGGTTACACCTGTTACCCAGTGCGCCTTTGGCAAAATACTGAAAAACAACGATAAAAATGTTGGAAGAAAGGCGACACATCGCATGCGGAGCGTGCTGTGCGGGTTTTGCGGGGCCGTGTGACATGATCCGCATACCCTGCCACAAATACAGCGCTTAGGAAAATTTCCTGTGCCCAATTTCTTCGAAAAATTAGGCGGGGCAAGGGATCATCCTGGCGTTTGTATTGATCTATGCCTTAGACCGACGATAGCCGGCGTTTCTTGCCTGAGTCTCTGTGCAGAACAATTCTTCGGGCCTTGTCTGATCGTAATATGGCCGCCCCGGTAAATGATAGATCCATTGTCCCCGGCGATTTCGGTTGCCTTTGATCGCGCACCCAAACTGGTTTCTGTAAACTTTCTCGGCGGCCTGAACCCGGTTTGCTCTGACGTTCCGGTGTTTCGGAGTCGTAGCCTGTGCAGCCTGAATTGGATGGTCAGCCCGCCAATCGGAAGGGGTTTGGAAAACGGAAGCCCAAAGGCCGATCTTATGTGCCTTTCTGATCGCTTCGGCGGATTGATATTCTTCTGGTCCACCTTTCGTTGCAACCGCCAATCCGGCGCCAACCATGCTCAATCCCAGATCAAGGCTTTCACTTACACAGAAAGCCAGCAAACGGCCGTATCTATCTTTGCCTTCTGCACGGCATTCAATTTTCCGGCCATTGACCAGTGTTTTCAAATAATCGGTCGCTGCTTTTCCGCATTGCCAAGCAGACCCACTGCGGTCGCACGTCTGGTCTGATTCAGGGGCGTCGATGCCAATTAGGCGCAGCCGCGTGCCTGAAAATTCCAATGTGTCACCGTCAATTACCAACGCTTTGCCAACCATGATCTGAGCATTCAGAACTTGGGGGAAGGCAAAAAGTGCGGCAGCATAGAATAAGGCGCTGACAAATTTCATCAAAATCCTCACAAACAATGTGGAACATTGATGCCTAAATCTTACTATTCCGTATCCATGAATTCACGAATGGAGCGGATAGCCGCAGGCATTATTGCGTCAGGTGGAAGGGGTAAGCATCACCCCAAACGTTCCAATGCCGCGGTCAGCCGGTCTACTTCGGCGCTGTGGTGTGCGTGGTCCGCTTTGGCTTTCTCCACCGCTTCGGGTTTGGCGCGTTCGACAAAATTTGCATTGCCGAGGCGCCCTTCGAGCGATTTTGCCTCTTTTGCTGAAGCTTCGAGTGCCTTTTGCAGCCGGATTTTTTCCGCGTCGAGATCGATGATCCCTTCCAGCGGAATTGCGAAAACATCTTCGCCAGCGGTGATCTGCATCGCGGCACCCGCAGGGGCCAGAGCAAATTCAACCGGCGTCAGACGGGCAAGGCGCTCAATCGCAACCGCATTGCCTTCGACCACAGCTTTGCCCAGCGCGCTGGGGTTGGCGCAAAAAGCAGCCAGCTTGGCACCCGGCGCAATGCCAAGTTCATTTTTTGCCCCGCGAACCGCGCTTGTAAGGGCGATCAACCAATCGACCTCTGCCTTTGCCGCTGCATCAATCTTGGCATTTGGCTCAGGCCATTTGGCGGTGATCAACGGATAGTTCGCGCGTTCCCCCTGTGCACCCCAAAGTTCCTCGGTGACGAAGGGCATGAAGGGGTGGAGCATGACCAGAATTTGGTCGAGCACCCAGCCCGCGACGGCTTTGGTTTCTTCATCGAAATTGCCTTTGATCAGTTCGATGTACCAATCGCAGAATGTGTCCCAAGTGAAGTGGTAGATGATGTTGGACGCGGCGTCGAAACGCAGATCGGCCATGGCTTTGTCGAGAGCGGCCAGCGTTTCGACAATTTCGCCGATGATCCATTTGTTGACGGCGCTGGTGGCAAGGGGCGCTTCCAAGCTGGTTGATGCGGCGATGCCATTGGCTTGGCAAAAGCGCGTGGCGTTCCACAATTTGGTGCCGAAATTGCGGTAACCCTCGACCCGCTTATTATCCATTTTGATGTCGCGGCCTTGGCTTTCCATCGACGCCATGAAAAAGCGCAGCGCATCCGCGCCATATTGATCGATCAGGCCGAGCGGGTCGACAACATTGCCCTTCGACTTGGACATTTTTGAGCCATCCGCCGCGCGAACCAGACCGTGCAGATACAGTTTTTTCCACGGAGCCTTGTCGGTCAGATGCATCCCCTGCATCGCCATCCGCGCATCCCAGAAAAACAGGATATCAAAGCCGGAAATCAGCAGATCGTTGGGGTAGTGCTTTTGATAGAGCGGCGCGTTTTCATCGGGCCAACCCAGCGTGGCAAAAGGCCACAGGCCGGAGGAGAACCATGTGTCGAGGACGTCGTTGTCACGTGTGAGCTGCGCCCCAGTGCCCGCTTTCGCTTGCGCTTCTTCTTCGTTCATCGCGACGTAGCATTTGCCGTCTTGATCGAACCAAGCCGGAATCTGATGCCCCCACCAAAGCTGCCTTGAGATGCACCACGGCTGGATGTTCTCCATCCAATGGAAGAACGTCTTCTCCCAGCTTTGCGGGATAATTTCGATGTCGCCATCGCGGACGGCTTTCATGGGCGCGACAGCCAGTTTTTCCGCGTCGACATACCATTGATCGGTCAGCCAAGGTTCGATGACCACGCCGCCGCGATCACCGAATGGCGTGGCGATGGTGCGCGGTTCGGAGTCCAATTCGACTTCCTCACCCTTTTTGGTCTTGGTAATATGCGGGATCAGGAAGCCGAGTTCCTTGAGGCGCTGCACAACAAGCTCGCGCGCGCCATCAACGGCCCCATCTTCTTTGGCCCGCTTGAAACGGTGCAGGCCCAGGAATTCATCGGGAACCATGCCGTCCGAAGTCTGGCAGACATTCGCCTCACCATCGAGCATGTTGAGCATATCACCCGCTGCAATACCTGCGCGCTTTCCGACTTCGAAATCGTTGAAATCGTGTCCTGGTGTTATCTTCACCGCGCCCGAACCCAGTTCTGGATCAGCGTGTTCATCCTCGACGATTTTCACGCGGCGACCGGTGATCGGCAGGACAACTTCCTTGCCGACGACGCTCGCATAACGCTCGTCAGTTGGGTGAACCGCAACCGCCATATCCGCGAGCATTGTTTCGGGGCGTGTGGTCGCAACCTCGATGTAATCGCGGCCATCATCCAACGTCACGCCATCGGCGAGCGGATATTTGAAATGCCAGAACTGGCCTTTCAAATCCTGCGTATCAACCTCTAGATCGCTGATCGCGGTTTTGAGTTTGGGGTCCCAATTGACCAGGCGTTTGTCGCGGTAAATCAGGTCGTCATTGTACAGGTCCACGAACACTTTGAGCACGGCATCACTGAAATGCGGGTCCATAGTGAATTGGCCGTGGAACTTTCCATCTGAGCCGGGCTCTGCTGCGCCAACATCCCACGCCATCGAGCAGCCGAGGCGGCGCAGCTGGCCGGTGATCGTGCCGCCGCTTTCCTCTTTCCAATCCCAGACTTTCTGGACGAATTCCTCGCGGCTGTAATTGGTGCGCTTATCCTGCCGCTCTTCCATCTGGCGTTCGACAACCATCTGCGTGGCGATGCCGGCATGGTCCATGCCGACGACCCACAGGGCATCCTTGCCGCGCAGCCGTTCATACCGGATCACAATATCCTGCAGCGTGTTATCAAGCGCATGGCCGATGTGCAGCGATCCGGTGACATTGGGCGGAGGGTTCACAATGGTGAAGGGCTCGGCGTCAGGCCGCTCGGGCCGGAACAAGCCGTTTTCTTCCCAATGGGAATACCAACGCTGCTCTATCGCAGCAGGATCGAATGTCTTTGCAATCTCGGTCGTCATAATGTCCGGCCTTTGCCAGCGTCTCTTCGGCGAAGCAACGGCTTGTATGCGAAGAGTTTTCGCCGCATACCCCCTCGGCATGAGTGACGGGGCATTTTTCTCCATCGAGGATGATGGAAATGGCGGCAGCAAGCTGTTGTTATCGGGCCCCTACCTGGTCTCGACCGTGGGTGATATCGATCAGGAATTGCGGGGCATAGAAGTCCCGATCAGCGCGGTGGACCTGTCTGGCGTGACCGCAATCGATACGGTGGGTGCGTGGGTGACATCGCGCATTTCGGTCGATCACGAAGCACAAATTACAGGGGCGGATGAGCGGGCGGCGCGGCTGCTTGGCGCGCTCGAAACCGCGGTTGAACGCGTTGACATAGTGCCCGATCAGCATTCGGTGTGGGCCCGCGTTCCCGAACAAGTCGGAACCATGATCACAGATTTCGGTATCGGAATTATTGGCGTGATCGGATTTCTGGGGCAATTGCTCCTCGGTTTTTGGGGCCTCCTGCGCAATCCACGGCGTTTCCGAGGGAAAGCATTTGTAAGGCAGCTCGAATTTGTCGGGGTAAGTGCATTGCCGATTGTCGGGCTGATGAGCTTTCTAATTGGCATCGTGATTGCACAGCAGGGCGCGGTGCAATTGGCTCAATTCGGGGCAGAGACGCTGACCGTTAATCTGGTTGGCCGTATTACATTGCGCGAATTGGGTGTGTTGATGACCGCGATTATGGTGGCAGGCCGTTCGGGCTCCGCCTTTGCAGCGCAGATCGGCACGATGAAATTGACCGAAGAGGTCGATGCAATGCGGACCATCGGTATCGCACCCATAGAATCACTTGTTATCCCGCGCATTCTGGCCTCGATGTTTATGATGCCGCTGCTGGGTTTCTACTCTGCGGTGGTGGGGATTATCGGCGGCGCGGTGGTGGCGGATCTGACGCTGGGCATTCCGTTTCTGACATTCCTGTCGCGTATTAAAGAGGTCGTGCCGACATATGATTTGTGGGTCGGACTGATCAAAGCCCCCGTCTTCGGGCTGATCATTGGTCTGGCCGGTTGTTACAATGGCATGATGGTCAAAGGTGACAGCGAACAGGTCGGGCGGCGCACCACACAGGCGGTGGTTTCTGCGATTTTTATGGTGATTGTGCTCGATGCATTCTTTGCTGTGTTCTTCACCGGATTGGGGTGGGGCTGATGGATAATGAAGCCCGGACAGAGCGGTTTGAGAGCGAACATCTGGTCGTCGTTGAAGGGCTGGTCAACCGCTTTGGCGAACAGACCGTGCATGAAGATTTGTCGCTAAAGGTCCGCAAAGGCGAGATTCTGGGCGTGGTCGGCGGATCGGGCACGGGCAAATCGGTGCTGATGCGATCCATCATCGGATTGCAAATTCCCAATGAGGGCCAGATCGAAGTGTTCGGCAAATCGATCACCGATGCCGAACCCGACGAGGATATTGGCGTCCGCAACCGTTGGGGCGTGCTGTTTCAGGGCGGTGCGTTGTTTTCAACGTTGACTGTGGGCGAAAATGTCGAGGTGCCGCTGAAGCAGTTCTATCCCGAGATTGAACCGGAATTGCTGCACGAAATTGCGCGGTTCAAAGTGATGTTGTCCGGCCTGCCCGAAGATGCCGTGGCGAAATACCCCGCAGAACTGTCGGGCGGTATGAAAAAACGTGCCGGTCTTGCGCGCGCGCTGGCGCTCGATCCCGAATTGCTGTTTCTTGACGAGCCGACAGCGGGTCTCGATCCGATCGGGGCGGCCAAATTCGATCAGCTGACCAAGGAATTGCAAGAAACGCTTGGTCTGACGGTGTTTTTGATCACGCACGATCTCGATACGCTTTATGAAACATGCGACCGCGTGGCGGTGCTGGCTGACAGGCAGGTGATCGGTGTTGGTACGATCCCTGAATTGCTCGAAACCGATCATCCATGGATCGACGATTATTTCAACGGACCACGCGGGCGTGCGGCACAGGCAAGTCAGCAGCGAGAGAACCGCAAAAAAGCCGACAGCGCCTCGCGCGCGATGGACGCAATGGACAAGCGGCGCGGATAGCGTTCATAAGGGAAGACGATGGAAACACGGGCAAATCATATCTGGGTTGGGGCGGTTACGCTGGTCCTGTTGGGCCTGCTTGCGGCGTTTATCATCTGGCTCGCCCAATTGGGCCAGGGCGCGCAAAAGCAATATGACATTTTCTTCAAACAGTCGGTTTCAGGCCTCGCCAATGGATCGCAAGTGTCCTTCGCAGGTGTGCCCGTGGGGCAGGTGAGCGAGATTGCCTTGTCCGATCAGGACCCTGAATTTGTCCGCGTGCGGATCAAGGTGCAGGAAGATGTACCGATCCTGATCGGCACCACTGCAACGATCCAGGGGTCATTCACCGGCGTTTCCACCATCCTTCTTGATGGCGCGCGGCAAGGCGCCCCGCCGATTACGTGTGAAAGCACAGCCTGCCCCGCCGATTATCCGGTTATTCCGCCCAAAGATGGCGGGTTGAATGCGCTGTTGTCTGACGCGCCATTGCTGCTTGAACGGCTGGCGACTTTGACCGAGCGGCTTACCGCCGTGCTCGATGAGAACAATCAGAACCAGATTGCCGGAATCCTGCAAAACACAAATCGAATGACCAGCGAATTGGCCAATGCTGCGCCGCGTATTGAATCGACCATGGCAGAGCTTGAAAATACGTTGAAAGAGGCGGGCGAAACGCTTGATGCGTTCGAAAAAGTCACGATCTCGACCGATAATCTGCTCAATCAAGAAGGGGCGGCGCTTGCCATCCAGCTTCGCGAAACGCTCAATTCGGCAAACACTGCGGCCACATCCCTCAGTGCGACGCTGGAAGATGCGCGGCCTGCCGCAAGGCAATTGACGACCGAGACATTGCCCGCTGCAGAAGCGACGATGGAAGATTTGCGCGCCACAAGTAAGGCGCTGCGCAATGTTACCGAACGGCTCGAAACCGAAGGGGCCGGATCGCTGCTCGGATCGCAGCCGCTGCCGGATTACAAGCCATGATCGACAGGAACACGCCCATGATGAAGGCTCTTACACGGGGCGGAATGACCGCTGGTCTGGCCATCGCGCTAAGCGGTTGTCTAAGCCTGTCGGTCGAACCGCCCGAAAGCCTTTTGACGCTGACCTCGACAGTCACCGTTCCGGCGGGCGCATCGGTGACCAGCACGGCTGATAATGCCATTAAAATCATCGAACCCGAAGCGCCGCAAAAACTGAACGTCACCCGCGTTCCTGTGCAAGTCGATGCAACGGAAATTGCCTATTTGGAAAATGCCGTTTGGGTCGAACGGCCAACACGGCTGTTTCGCAGGCTGCTAGCCGAAACCTTGCGGGCGCGCACAAATCGTTTGGTGATTGACGGGGATGATCCGCGCCTTGTTGCGAAGTCTCAATTGCGCGGAACCTTGCGTGACTTCGGCTATGACGCGCGCAGTTCGTCGGTCATCGTCCGCTTTGATGCCATCCGCGCAACTGGCTTGGACACGGTTGAAACCAAACGTTTCGAAAGCATCCAGCCCGGTGTTGCAGCAGAAGCTGCGCCGGTTGGTACAGCACTTAATCGCGGTGCCAATGACGTGGCGGGTCAGGTCGCGGAATGGCTTTCCGAAGACTGATTTCTGCCTGCTGCGGATGGCTCATATTGTTGGGGCTGGGCGTTGTACCGTCAGCGGCGCAAACAGCGCCGGTAGAGGTCGTTTTTGCCACCCAACCGGGCGAACCAGCCTATGATAATGATCCGTTCGGCGGAAACCCTTTTGCATCGGCATTCATAGCGGCAATCCGAACAACCGGTCATGGCAGCGAAGTAAACGGAATGGTGGTGATATTGCCGCCTGATGCCCAGCATAGCGACGACATAATGGCTACGTCGATTATGCTGGAAGAGGCCGCCGCTGCCCTGCGCGCAAAGTTTAGCAACCGCCTATTCCATGCCGGATGCCGCGTTAATCCATTGGAACTGACCCTGCCGTCTGCGGGTTAAATGCCCGTCTGGGTGAGCTTCAGAAACTCCCACGCATTGATGAAATCTGCCTTGCGTTTGCTGCGCACGGCGCCCGCTTCGTGATCTTCACCCCATTGTTCGATCTGCCAGTCTTCTTCCAGATTGGCCGCATTCCATAAGGCTGCAATATCGGCGCCGTCTTCCAGCGCAGACATTCCCACTGCCAGCGAGGCAGCAAGCGAAGTCATTGTCAGCAGCGCGGTAAGCGCAAAGGGATCGAGCGCACCGAGCTTTGGGCTAAGCGCAGCGAGGGTGGTCTCAGGCTGCGGGCGGTGCATAATCCCGCTAATCCGGTCCAGCTTGATGCCTTCGCGCTGCTCGAATTTTGTCAGCAGCGGTTCCCACACTTCCTGCTGGCGGCGATAAAGCGGTTCGTCCGGATCGGCGCGGTAGCAAAGCGTGTCGGTTTCTAGAAATGCGACCAATTTGGTGTTGGTCCCTTCGCGGTCGGGCGTTACGATATCAATTGCAAAATCCGCCAGATCGCGTTTGTGAAACAAGGCCGGATTGATCTCTTCGCCCTGCTTTTCCCACTCGGCTGCCAGAACATCGGCCAAGGCTTCGGTCGGAACTTCCTGCGTGTGACCCAACGCGGTTTTTATCGGCCGCCCATCCAATTCCACGCGCCAGCCATGATCGGTTTGGGCGCGGGCAACCTGCTTGTAAAAGCGTTTCATTCATCCATACTCCGCCAGCGGCGTGCGAGCACAAGCGGCATATAAAAAAATTCAACCGCGCCAAGCAGCAGCAACACATAGCCAATAAAATCAGGCCATGCGGCTTTTCCGCTTACAGTATAAATGCCCAGCATGATCAGGACGACGCCGGAAAACCGTACAAGGGATATGATCATCAGCCTGTGCCTCGCCAGATTTTCACTTTTTTCCAGATCGTTCATGGCAACATCTCTCCCAATTCGGCGGCGGTTTTGGCGACGGCTTCTGCGCCCGTGGCGCGCAGTTCATCCGGTGTGTGATAACCCCATGCGACGCCGATTGCGCGGGTGCCGGCGGCGCGGGCCATCTCCATATCAAAGCTGGTGTCACCGATCATCACGGTGTTTTCCGGTCCGGCAAGCGCGTCTGCCATGGCTTCTTCCAGCATCGCAGGATGCGGTTTGGATGGATGGCGGTCAGCGGTTTGAAGCGAGACGAAATGTTCGCTCAATCCGTGGGCGGCCAGGCATGAATGCAGGCCGCGATCCGATTTTCCGGTCGCCACCGCCAGCGCCCAACCGGCCGCGCGCAATTGGCCCAGCAGCGTTGCGATTCCATCAAACAATGGTTCCTGCAAGCGGCCCTGCAACCGGCTGGTGCGGAAGGCATCCTTATAGGCGTCCACGGCGATGCTGCGTTGATCATCGGTCGCTTTGGGGGCAAGGCGGCGCAAGGCTTGTGGCAGGCTCAGCCCGACAATCCGGCGAATTTCGTGACGATCGGGGGCGGTCAGGCGGGCGGCGGAAAATGCACTTTCCATCGCCTCGCAAATGCTGGCTTGCCCGTCGACCAACGTGCCGTCACAATCGAAAACCGCCAGTTTGACGCTCATTTTGACAGGCTCCGCATCAATTCAGCGATTGCGGGTGATCCGGCCCGGTTAAGGCCATCGGCAATCCGTTCGCGTTCAGCGGCGCTTTTCTTTTGCGACAATTTCATTGTCGGCCGCCAAGCAAGTATTTCCATTTCGAATCCGGCAATCGCGCCAATCAACTTGTTCCAAATATCGGGGGGCGTTTCTTGCGGGGTCCATTGGTCGCCGCCAAGCTGCCCTTCGTGTTGTTCGATCAGCGAATGGAGCAGGGCTTCCAGCCCTTCATTGTTCATTCGCCGCACACGGCCTTCCAATTCGATTGCGACATAATCCCAAGTTGGCACTGTGCCGCGTTCATCATACCAGCGCGGGCTGACATAGGCATCGGGTCCGTTGACAAGGACCAGCGCATTTGACTGGTCGAGATAGCGGGTCAACGCATTGCCGCGCGCCAGATGAAACTGCACCGCACCATCCCCAGTGGATAGCAGCGGCGTGTGCGCCACACGCGGACCATCGGGTGTTTCGGCAAAGATCATGCCGAAACCGATTTGGTCGATCAGCGTTTCGTGCAGGGAGCGGTCATCATTCCGATAAGCGGGATTGGGATGCATCAACGGCGACCTTTTTTGGGTCCGCCGCGTTTGGCGCCCCCGCTCTTGGCTCCCCCACCTTTGGCTGCACTGCCTTTCGTTGGGCCACCCTTTGCTGGGCCGCCCTTGGCAAATTTGGCTGCTGATTTCTTGCCAAGTTTGCGTTTTGGCCGGGCATCCGCGCCCCGGTCACGCCGTTCACCGCGCTGGTCTTTGCGGATTTGCTTTGAGTGCTGTTTGGCCGCCTTCTTTTGCAGCGCTTTGGGCATCGGCCCGCGGTCTTGTTCCGGCTGGGCATCGCTGTCATTTTCGTCAAAGCCCAGCTGTTCCATGCTGGCGGTGAAATGATCGGGCAATTCGGCAACAGCATCCAGCGGCACGCCATCGGGATGATCGATTATCAGCCGCCGCGCATGCAAATGCATCTTGCGGCTGATGCTGCCGGTCAGAAACGCATCCTGTCCGCCATATTTACCATCGCCGACAATCGGGTGGCCGATCGCCGCCATATGTACGCGCAGTTGGTGGGTGCGGCCTGTGAAAGGTTGCAATTCGACCCAAGCCGCGCGGTTTCCGGCGCGGTCGACCACGCGATATTTGGTTTTTGCAGCCTGACCGTCTTTTTCATCGACATGCATTTTTTCGCCGCCGGTGCCGGGCTGTTTGGCCAGCGGAGCTTCGATCACACCCTCATGCACTTCGGGTACACCCACGATCAGCGCCCAATAGACTTTCTTGGCCGACCGGCCCGAAAATCGCTTGGAAAAGAACGCGGCGCTGCCCGGCGTGCGGGCCGTCAGCAAAACACCGCTCGTGTCCTTGTCCAGCCGGTGGACAAGGCGCGGGCGCGGATCGCTTTCGCCGGCGAATGCATCAAGCAGACGGTCGACATGATCCCTTGTGCCCGTGCCGCCTTGCGTGGCGAGGCCGGGCGGTTTGTTGAGCACGATTGCGGCCTTGTCCTGCGTGATCAGCATCGCTTCGGCGCGTTGGATATCCTCGTCCGACAAGTCTTCGCGTTTGCGCGGGCCGCGTTTTGCGCTTTCGCCGCCCGGCGGCACGCGCAAAAGTTGGCCCGTCCGAAGCCGGTCTTCTGGCTTGGCCCGTTTGCCATCGACGCGGATCTGGCCGGTGCGCGCCCAGCGGCTGACCATCGCAAAGCCGATTTGCGGCAAGTGCCGTTTGAACCAGCGGTCTAGGCGGATATCGTCATCATCCTTGCCCACGGTGAACTGGCGGACTGTGTCGGACGTCTTGCCCGAATCCCACGGATTCGCGCCGGAACCCTCGCGTGCATTTTCTTTCTCGCTCATGCGCCCAGCCTTGTCATATACATTCCGATATAGAGTGCAGTCAGGCCCGCCATCACAGAGACGAACGCATAAAGCAGCGACTGCGCGATCTGACCGCGTTCGATCAACAGCATCATTTCAAGGCTGAAGGCTGAAAAGGTTGTAAACCCGCCCAGCAGACCAACGCCCAGCAGCAAGCGCCATTGTTCCGATTGTGCGCTGCCATTGCGGGCCAGCCATCCGGCCAGCAAACCCATCGCAAGGCTGCCTGCAATATTGACGGTCAGCGTGGCCCACGGAAACTGCATGACCGTTTTTACGCCCAGCGCATTGGTAAGCATACGGCCTATTTGATAGCGCAGCACGGCGCCCGCAGCGCCGCCCAATGCGACATTCAGCGTTGCCGCCAGTGGAGTGAGGGAAGACATGCGCGCTCCTTAGCTGCCTTGCCCTGTCCTTGAAAGCGCTGCGTTGCATCAGCGGGATTCTCACCATATGTTCGGGCCGCAGATGGGGAGAAAACAATGGCCAAAAAAGCTACGGGGCCTGAACAGCAATTGGCGACAATGATGGCGAACATTCCGGAAAAGACGGGAAAGCCGCTTGATCAATGGTTGGCCCTGATCGCCGCCAAAGATTTTGCCAAACATGGCGAGATTATGAGCTTTCTTAAAAGTGAGCACGGCGTCTCGCACGGCTTTGCCAATTTGATCGCTGCCAAAAGCCGGGAAAGCGGCGCGGACGAAACCGATTTAACAGCGGCGCAATATTCCGGCGCGAAGGCCGGGCTTAAGCCGATCCATGATGCAGTGACCGCATTTGCACAATCGCTTGGGGATGATGTCGAAATTGCACCCAAAAAGGCGAGCGTTAGTTTGCGGCGGAAGAAGCAATTTGCGCTGATAACGCCGGCAACCAAAAGCCGCGTTGATCTGGGGCTTGCGCTAAAAGGCGATGCGGCTTCGGGGCGTTTGGAAAGCTATAATGCAATGTGCAGCCACCGCGTCCGGCTGGAAACGGCCGATGAATTTGATGCCGAAGTGCGTAATTGGGTGGCAGAGGCGTATAATCGGGCAGGTTAAGGGGCGTTCATTTCTACCCCTGCAAACCCTTGCCAAAACCCCGACGATTCGTTAGTTGCAGCGCAGCTTGAGCCGATTCCTTGCGGATTCGGTCCAATTTTCGTTGATTTTTACGGGGGCGTACCGCGCTTGTGCGGTCTTAAGTCCCTTTGCACTGAGGTTTTTGAATTTATGCAAATCATGGTTCGCGATAACAATGTCGACCAAGCCCTCCGCGCGCTCAAGAAGAAGCTGCAGCGTGAAGGCGTGTATCGTGAAATGAAACTGCGTCGTCATTACGAAAAGCCAAGCGAAAAGCGCGCTCGCGAAAAGGCAGCTGCCGTTCGCCGTGCGCGCAAAATGGACCGCAAGCGGATGGAGCGTGACGGGGTATAATCCCGCTGCATTCTTTCCTGCGGGTAAAGTCTCGCTTGAACCAAGCACAGCTATAAGCCATCAGGGCGCGGAGAAATCTGCGCCCTTTTGCATTTCCAACTCGTTTAACCCCGTTAGGGGGCGCATTCAGATCAGGACAAATTCATGACCGAAGTGACCCGTGTACCGCTCCAGCCAATCGCCAAGGGCTCGTTGACCAAGCTGTGGCTTGGCATCGTCGTGGCCATACTTGCAGGCGCAGGGATCGCATGGGCTGCCGTGCCCAAGGGCACATCGGTTGAAACGCTGACAGCGGGCACCGGCCCCAATCCGCAATTGGGTGAGGTTGTGTTCGTCAAATATGTCGGCAAACTGGCTGATGGCACAGTGTTCGACGAATCCGGCGAATCGCCGCTGCCGCCGCAATTGTTCCCCGAAGGAACGCCCATGTTGCTGGAAGATGGGGCGCTTATTCCCGGCTTCCTTGACGGGCTGCAAAAAACGCAAAAAGGCGGCAAATATCTGATCGAAATTCCTGCCGAGCAGGCATATGGCGCAGAACCACCTGCCGGTTCCCAAATCCCAGCCGATAGCGATCTGGTGTTCGAGGTTGAAGTTGTCGAATTGATGGCCCGCGAAGATGCGGAGCGCCGGATGCAGACATTCCAGCAAATGATGCAAATGCAGCAGCAACAGGCGGGTGAAGGCCCTCCCGGCGCTATGCCAGCGCCCGCGCAATAATTCGCCAGCAATAGATCTAGCCAGCAATAGATTTAGCCAGCAATAGATTTAGCCAGCAATAGATAGGGCGATAGATTGGGCTTTAGGTCGGGCGTTAGATGATGCGTTGAAAGATGCGAAAAGGGCACTTGCTCTTTCCGTTTCAGCGGTTGGTGTTCCTCAAAAATGAGGGCATTGATCGGTCAACGGAATCGAAGGCTCAGTTTCCCGAATGACCGGGGCGCGGTAACTATGTTGATGGCAAGCTGCTGAACGATACGTTTGATTGGCCGAATCCGGCTTGAAGCAGGCCGCCAGCGCGGCTATCGCGCAGCCCATGTCAGTCAATAAAGAAAACGTGGCCAAGATCGCATCTTTGGCCCGCATCAAAATGAGCGATGACGAGCTTGAGCGGATGGTGCCCGAACTCAATCAGATACTTGGCTGGGTTGACCAGTTGAGCGAGGTTGATTGCACCGATGTAGAGCCGATGACCGCTGTCATTCCCAACACTTTGCGTCTGCGCGCAGACGTGGTGAATGCCGACCCCAAAACGGGCGGGGATCGCCGTGATGATGTGCTGGCCAATGCGCCCGCTGCTGAACACGGCTTTTTTGGCGTTCCGAAGGTGATTGAATGATGACCAATCTGACAGATTTAGGCGTCGCGGCAATCCGTGACGGTGTAAAAAACGGCACATTCAGCGCCCGCGAAGTGGCGGAGGCGTTCAACGCCAATGTCGCCGCTGCGGCAGACCTCAATGCATTTATCGTGACCACGCCGGAAAAGGCACTGGAAGCAGCCGACGCTGTCGATACGGCACGTGCCGCGGGCAAGGCATTGGGCAGCATGGCCGGTGTCCCCATCGGCATGAAAGATTTGTTCGCCACCAAGGGTGTGCAGACCACTGCGGCAAGCCACATTCTGGAAGGTTTCACGCCGCAATATGAAAGCACCGTGTCGAGCAATCTGTGGGCTGCTGGCGCAGGGATGCTGGGCAAGTTGAACCTTGATCAATTCGCGATGGGTTCGTCCAATGAGACATCCTATTTCGGCAATGTCATTTCGCCGTGGCGCCGCCCCGGTGGTTCCAATGCGCAGTTGAGCCCGGGTGGTTCCTCTGGTGGCAGCTCGACTGCGGTTTCTGCGCGTTTGGCTCCCGCTGCAACGGGAACAGACACTGGCGGTTCGATCCGTCAGCCTGCGGCCTTTACCGGTATCACAGGCGTTAAACCGACCTATGGCCGTTGTTCGCGCTGGGGCGTGGTGGCGTTTGCCTCCAGCCTCGATCAGGCTGGCCCAATGGCGCATGATGTTAAAGATTGCGCGATTATGCTCGGCGCGATGGCGGGTTTCGATCCCAAGGATTCGACCAGTCTCGACATGCCTGTTCCCGATTGGGCCGCTGCGCTCAATTCGGACATGAAGGGCAAGAAAGTCGGCATTCCGCGCGAATACCGCATGGAAGGCACCGATCCTGAAATCCTCAAGAGCTGGGATGACGGGATTGCGTGGCTGAAAGATGCAGGCGCACAAGTGGTCGATATCAGCCTGCCGCACACCAAATATGCGCTGCCTGCCTATTACATCATCGCCCCGGCAGAAGCCTCAAGCAATCTCGCGCGTTATGACGGCGTGCGGTATGGTTTGCGCGATCTGCCAGAAGGGGCTGGCCTGCAGGATATGTACGCTGCAACGCGCGCCGAGGGCTTCGGTGATGAGGTTAAGCGCCGCGTGCTGATCGGCACCTATGTGCTCAGCGCGGGTTTCTACGATGCCTATTACACGCAGGCGCAGAAAATCCGTACGCTGGTTTCGCAGGACTTCGAAAACGCGTTCAAGGAATGCGACGTAATCCTTGCGCCGACCACGCCAACCGCCAGCTTTGGCCTGGGTGAAAAGTCGGATGATCCGCTGGGCATGTATCTCAACGATGTGTTCGCGGTGCCAGCCTCACTCGCGGGACTGCCTGCTATGTCAGTGCCATGCGGCGTGAACAGCGAAGGCTTGCCGCTCGGTCTGCAAATCGTCGGCAAGGCCTTTGACGAGCAAGGCGTGATGAACGCTGGCTTGGCGATTGAAGAGCGCGCTGGATTTACTGCGAAGCCGGAGAAGTGGTGGTGACGCAGAAGTTCTACCAACTTCTTTTCACAGTGATGTGGATGGCATTGATGGTGTTCCTGATACTTGATGCGCGACCGTGGGAATATGGCTGGAGCGAAGTATTTGGTTTGATGGAAGTCGGCTTGATTCTTCTTGGGGTATTTGCCTTGTTGTCATGGTCTGATCGATTTGCACGGCGCAATGATATCGGCGAGGCAAAGTTTGATACGCGTAATAGGCACGAAAAATAGTCGTCATCCCAGCGAAAGCTGGGATCTCAGGCCACTAGGTCGGACGTGATTGAGAAAGATCCCAGCCTCCGCTGGGATGACGGGATTTAGAGTATGAGTAACTACCGCATCCAAGGCGCAACGGGCGAATGGGAGGTCGTGATCGGCCTTGAGGTCCATGCGCAGGTCACTTCGCAATCCAAGCTGTTCAGCGGCGCGGACACGACTTTTGGCGCAGAGCCCAATACGCAGGTGTCGCTGGTCGATGCCGCGATGCCCGGAATGCTGCCTGTCCCCAATGCTGAATGCATCCGTCAGGCGGTGCGCACCGGCATGGCGATCGAAGCTAGAATCAACAAATATTCGCGGTTCGATCGGAAGAACTACTTCTACGCCGATTTGCCGCAGGGCTATCAGATTTCTCAGCTCTACCACCCTATCGTGGGCGAGGGGCAGCTGTTGATCGAGAAAGACGAGAAAGCCGGAATTCCCGAAGACAAGATCATCGGGATTGAGCGCATTCACGTCGAGCAAGATGCCGGCAAGCTGATGCATGATCAGCACCCGACCATGTCCTATGTCGATCTCAACCGCTGCGGTGTCGCGCTGATGGAGATTGTCTCCATGCCGCATATGACATCGCCTGCCGAGGCCGGTGCCTATGTGCGCAAGCTGCGTTCGATCCTGCGCTATGTCGGATCGTGCGACGGCAATATGGAGCAAGGCTCCATGCGTGCAGACGTCAACGTATCGGTCCGCAAAGTCGGCGACCTGGAGCTGGGCACACGTACTGAAACGAAGAACGTAAACTCGGTCCGTTTTGTGATGGCGGTGATCGAAACCGAAGTACGGCGTCAGGTCGATTTGATCGAAGATGGCGGCACGGTGGTGCAGGAAACGCGCCTGTATGATCCGGATAAGAATGAAACACGGTCGATGCGGAGCAAAGAAGACGCGCATGATTACCGCTATTTCCCCGATCCAGATTTGCTGCCGGTGAACCTAGAGGATGACTTCCTTGAGGAATGCCGTGCCAGCCTGCCCGAGTTGCCCGACGCCAAGCGCACGCGCTATGTCGAGGAATTGGGCCTGAGCGATTATAATGCGGCTGTTCTGACGGTTGAAGTCGAAACCTTCGCGCGGTTTGAAACGCTGCTGGGCATCACCGCCAAGCATCTTGGCAAGCCCGAAGCGGAAATCGCAACCACGGTAGCCAACTGGTCAATGTCGACTGCGCCCGGCGTGGTGAAGTCGCTCGGCGATGAAGCCAATCTCGAATATGCCACTGCCGAAGCGCAGGCGGCCATTCTGGGTATGCAAGGCGCGAGCGAAATCTCCGGCAGTCAGGCCAAGGAAATCTACGAGATCGTTCTGAAAACCGGCCGCGATCCAGCAGAAATCGCCGATACCGAAGGGCTGAAGCAGGTCAGCGATACCGGCGCGATCGAAGCGAAGATCGACGAGATCATTGCCGCGAACGAAGATAAGGTCGAGCAATATAAGGCGGGCAAGGACAAGCTGTTCGGCTTCTTCGTCGGTCAAACGATGAAAGCGATGAAGGGACAGGCCAATCCGCAGGTAGTGAACCAAATTCTGCGCGAAAAGCTAGACTGAAACGCGGTAAGGTGCAGATCTGCCGGGGCATTTGCATCGGTTGGTTCGCCGTTTTGGCCCAACGGGTGACGGGAAAGCCGGATTAGACTGGCCTAGTACGGGACGGTTTCCTGTGCGGACTCGACTTTTTCCAATGTAAACGGCACTTTCGCGCCTTCTGGGAAGGGTGTCATGTGATGGCGGGTTTGATGAAAATTCTGATGGGCGGTGCGGCAATTACGCTGCTTGCGCTTGGCACACATGTGCTGGGCGGGGAGAAATTTGCCAGCCAACTCGACACTAAGGCGCGATCTGCCTTGGCTGATGCCGGGATAGAAAGCGTGGACGTCCATATGCAGCGCGAACCGGTGCTTAGCCGTACTGCGATGCTGCATGGTGATCTTGAAGCAGAGGGCCGGCCGGCAGCACAAAGGGCGGTGAGCGCCATAGATGGCATTGCCGCTGCGCGTTGGGCGGCATCGGAGCAGGATGCGGGCGGGGACTCCGCCGTGCAATCCGCAGCCGAAAGTTGCCAGACAGCAATCGACGCGGCAATCGATGGCCGAACAATCAATTTCCGCAGCGGCAGTGCCTATATGCCGGACAGTTCGGTCGCAGTGGCGCGGTCGGTCGCCGATGCGATGAAGGGTTGCGGGGACATTTCCCTTGAAGTGGCAGGGCATAGCAATGCGGGCGGAAGTGAAGCCACCAGCCAGAGCATGAGCCTTGAACGGGCAGAGCGTGTTATGGCGGTGATGGTTGAACGCGGCGCAGACGCCGCGCGGATATCAGCCAAGGGTTATGGTGCTGCCCAGCTTAAGGTCGGCGGCACCGATGCAGAGGCAAACCGCGCCAATCGCCGGGTGGAATTTGTCATCGAAAACGCCGCGCCTGCTGATAAATCCAGCGGGTCGGAGGAGTAGGATTATGCCTTTATTCCTTGAAACATGGATCATTTTGATGGTCTGTTTTGCAATCGGGCTGATCGCCGGACGGTTGATCTGGAAACGGGATTGAGGGGCCGATCATGCTGTCAATAATTGCATTTAATCCGATACCATTCATCTTTGCCGTCATTATCGGTTTGGTTACGGCTTGGTGGGTGTGGCGATCCCCGGCTGAAACACAGACCGGCGATGAAATCGAAGATTTGCGCGAAGGCGAAGCGGCCGGGGCGGAAGACCCGATCGAGCTGGAAGATACGCCAGAGGTCCAATCTGAGCCGGAAGCTGATTCCCAGCCTGAGCCTGAACGTGAACCTGAACCTGAACCCGTGCCTGAACCCGTGCCTGCAGTGAAACCCGCCGAAACTGCCGCGCCGATTGCCGCCGCTGCAACGGGGCTACGCGCAACCCGCAAACCGGTCGATGTTTCGGAGTTCGACGAAAGCACCAAAATTACCGAAGATCGCCCCGCAATTGCAGCGGCGGTTGGTCCGGCGGATGATTTGTCACGGATCAAAGGTATCGGCCCGAAATTGCAGGAATTGTGCAATTCACTCGGTATTGAACGATTTGACCAGATCGGGGCATGGACCTCGCGCGATGTGGCGGCGGTTGACCAGCATCTCGGCAATTTCACCGGCCGCATCACGCGTGATGAATGGATCGTCCAGGCAAGGCTACTGGCCGAAGGTAGGGTGTCCGAACATGCCGCGCAGTTTCGGGCATAACAGGGCGGCTTGATTGCGGCCATCGATTGCAATCACCCTTTCGGCCACAGAAAAGCCCCGCACTCTTTGCCAGAATGCGGGGCTTTTCTTTGCGCGGTTAAGCGCGCTGGCATTCGCCTGTTGGCTTAGGCCTGACGTGTGCCGGTCATCGCCATCTTGCCGAATGCGCCTGCATTGACTTCGCCGGTCAGCGCGTCACCATCAACGGTGGCTTCGCCTTCAAGCTTCATCGGCATGGGGACGGTCATATTCATCGTCCAAGTCAGCGTGTTGCCGTCAATTTTGCCATTTTCCAGTTCCATCGAACCGGTTGCACCGGCATTTGTGCCGGTGAAGGTGCCATCGCCGCCATCAACGATGGTCACAACGCTTTTCTGGTCGCCCATTGGGCTTTTGGTTACGCAATCATAGGTTCCTGCAACTGACATCGTATTCTCCTTCATTTTCTTTTGTATTTAACGCATTATTCGCTGGATGTTTCCCGCACTTCCACAAGCAGGCCGAGGCCGTCAAGCTGTGGACGCACCACTTCGGCATCGCCAACCACCACAAAAACGAGGTCTTCGCCGCGCAAGTCCCGCAATGCCGCAGCGTCAAGTTGGCTTGCGGCCAGCGCGGAATATTTTTCCGCCAGTGTCTCGTAATAATCGTCTGGACGGCCGTAAGTAACGATATTGACCATCCCGCCCAGCACATCGCCGCTGGTTTCAAATTGACCGGGAAGTTCGCGGACATTGCCGTTGATCAGGCGGGTCAGTTCTTCCTCGGTTACCCCGCTGCCGCTTGTGTAAGCAGTCAGATCATTGCGCAATTCGGTGATGGAATCGCCCGTGCGATCAGCCTGAACCGGCGCGTAAATCAGGAAGCTGGAATGGTCGAGCGGTGAGCGAAGCAGGCTGCGAACGCCGTATGACCAGCCCTTAGTTTCGCGCAGATTCATGTTAATCCGGCTGAGGAAACTGCCGCCAAATACCTCATTCGCAGCGCGCAGAACGGTCAGATCATCGGTGCCCTTATGCGGCAAAACGCGCCCGCCAAAGATGATCGATTGCGGCGAATTGGGCCGGTTGACCAGAATGATCTTGGGTTGGGGCACAGGGATTGGCGCGGCATAGGATTTCACCGGAGCGGGCACGGCAGGCGCCGTCCAATCGCCGAAACTTGCGTTGAGCAGACGAACGGTCTCTTCCAGCGTGCTGTCCCCGACCACAAAGACTTTTGCCATATCAGGGCGCAGCCATGCACGGTGGAAATCGCCGAGTTCCTCGCGCGAAATCGTTGCGACAACTTCGGGGTCGCCAGTGCCTGATGGCGGGATGCCGTAAGGATGTTGGTCGCCAAACAACACGGGCATCAATTCACGCTGCGCGATCTGGGCAGGGCTGTTGAGCTCGTTGGTGATCCGGGTCAGTTGCTGCGCGCGCACACGTTCCAGCTCGTTTTCGTCAAAGGCCGGATTGCGGATGTAATCGGCCAGAAGATTGAGCGAGCCAAGCAGGTTGGGCGATACCGCACCCAGTTCAAAACTGGTCGTATCGGAATCGGCAAAACCGCCGATCGTCGCGCCCAATTGTTCGCGTTCGCGCGCCAATTCTGCCGAAGAAAGGTTGCTCGTGCCTTCATCCATCAATTGCAGCATCAGCGATTGCAGGCCCAGCCGGTCGCGTGGGTCAGCGGCATAGCCGGCGTTAAAGGATATGCGGACATTAACCGCCGGCACGGTTGCGCGGCGTGCGAAGTAGACTTCCATGCCATTGTCCAGCGCGGCCCGTTCAATGTCGGGGAAGTCGAGCGGCGGCAAATCACCGATTTCGGGCAGTTCGCTGCGATCCGCCTCGGCCACGGGGCTTGCGGAACCCTGCATGCTGACGGGGTTGATGTAGAAACGCGGCTGCGGGCCGGAGCCTTCGGGCGCAATAACGAAACCGCCGCGATCCTCTCCGCCTTCTTTGCGGTCGCCCGGTTCCACGATCAGTTCAAAGGACGGGCGCGACATCCATTTTGCGGTTACGCCGCGCACCTGATCAGGGGTCAGCGCCGCTGCGCGTTCCAGCGTGGTTTTATAGGCGTTGCTGCTGCCCTGATAAAGCAGTCCTTCGGCCAATGTGGGGGCTTTGCCGTTAAACCCGCCGACCTGTTCCAGACCGCGGATTTGCCCTGCCGCGAAAACGGTTGTGGCGCGCTGGATTTCGGCTGCGGTTGGGCCTTCGTTGATGAATTTGGCAATCTGGGCATCCAGCGCGGCGGCGACAGTTTCCTTAGATACGCCGGGCTTGGCATCAGCATAGACGACCAATTGTCCCGCTTGCGCGAAAATCTGCGCATTGGCGACCACACGAACCGCCACTTGCTGTTCGCGCACCAGCGCGTCGTCAAGCCGCGATGAGGCGAGGCCGCCCAGCACGGTTGCGCCCATCGACAGCGGCAGGAAGTCCGGATTATCCAGCCCCGGCACAGCCCACATTCGGTAAATGCGCGGTGTTGCGACGCGGTCATAGATTGTCTTCGACAATTTCTGGTCGAGCGTGGGGACGGGGGCGTTGATTTTGGGCGTTTCCGGGCCGCTAGGGATCGCGCCGAACCATTTGGTGACTTTTTCGCGCGCGGTTGCCGTATCGATATCGCCTGCAAGAACCAATATGGCATTGTTGGGGCCGTAATTGTCGCGGAACCATTGTTTGGTGTCTTCTAGCGTGGCGGAAGACAGATCATCCATCGAACCGATTGTGGAGTGGTGATAGGGGTGCCCGCTGGGGTAGAGGTTTTCCAACTGCTCATATTCGACAAGGCCATAGGGCTGGTTGTCCCCCTGACGTTTTTCATTCTGGACAACCCCGATCTGATTATCGAGCTTTTCCTGCGTAACCGCGCCCAGCAGATAGCCCATCCGGTCACTTTCCAGCATCAGCGCGCGGTCAAGCGCGCCGGTCGGGACGGTTTCAAAATAGTTGGTCCGGTCAAACCATGTGGTGCCGTTAAAATCGGTCGCGCCGACCTGTTGCAGCGGTTCGAAAAAATCGCCGGGCGAATTTTCGCTGCCATTGAACATCAAATGTTCGAACAGATGGGCGAAGCCGGTCTTGCCTTCGGGTTCGTGCTTTGATCCGACATTATACCAGATTGAAACGCCGACCACGGGCGCTTTGCGGTCTTCATGGACGATCACGGTCAGGCCATTGTCGAGCTTGAACTGTTCATGAGGGATCGAAACCGCGTCGATCAATTCAGATACCGGAGCGGGAGCGGGAGGTGACGTTTCCGCGGAAACTTCTGCGGCAGCCTGCATTACCGTGCTGGCGGACATCGGTTCGGTGGCGCCAGCTTGGCATGCGGCCAATGAAATGGCGACAATGCTGGCCGAAGCGCGGCGGGTAATCGGTGAAAGGCGCATGAATCTATCCCTTATAGACTGGCGTTTACACTGGCGTGTAGGCACGCATTTGACGTTTCGGGCGTCACCTGCTGGTGACAATCCGTTTCGTAGAGGCATTCTCTAGCGCATCAACGCGCCAGAAATGAACTGGTTTCAACTTGTGGCTGACGAACAGCGCAGACTGATCGGTGAAATGCGGATTCTCGGGCCGCGTGGTCGCGGCCCCGAAGGGCTGGATCGATTCTGAACGCACGCGTTTGCCCGGTTCCCATTCGACAAACATCAGGAAGCTGTCACCATGGCGGACCGACAGGCGGCCATCGTCATCCACATCCCATAATGTAGAGGCGCGCAGAGTGTCGCTGCCGCCATCAAGCGGCAGATCGACGCTGTATTTTCCCGGGCCTTGGCGCAAACGTAGCAATTCGGACATGGGCGGATCGAGCCGGCCAAAATGTTCGTTCAGATGATCGACAGAACGTTGCAATTCCGCGCGCGCATCGGGCAGCGGCTTGTTCTGATATTCGGCCCCCATCCACGGGCGTATCATCAGCAATGCGATGGAATCCGAAGCGCCGATGCTGTCAGATGTGAAATCCCATGCGGCCAGCATCCGCTGCGCCGCAGCAAGATCTTCATCGTCTGACAGGTCCAATGCGGCCACCGCATCGAGCATATCCGCGACATAGCCTTCGCGTTCATAGCCGGTGTCATATTTGATGCTTTCCAAAGTGCGCCGGTCGATCACATCATATTGCGCCATCAGCTTTTCAGTCCGGCGGGAACGGTTGGTTTCCTTCAGTTCTACGCCCAATTCAGGCGCAATGCTGTCGGGATCGATATCATCGTCAGGTCCGGCTGCGGAATAAGGCATGTTGTTGGCATTATAGACCCAGCCGCTTGACGGATTGATGACTTTGGGAATTGCCGAATAATTGACCGTACCCTGCCAGATCAGCTTGCTTTGATTGCCGGGCAGAATACCGCGCCAGTTCGGGCCCTTTGGTCGATTGGGGATTGCGGCGTTATAGACCATGGCGATGTTCCCCGCTTCATCACCATAGATGAAGTTGGTTGAGGGGATATCCATCCGCGCAATGATTGATTGCCATTCTTCGAACGAGGCGGCCTTGTTCAGGCGGTAATAAGCATCAAGCTGGCCGATATTGTCCATTCCGCCATAACGAATGGCGAAGGTGCCCTTGTCATTTCGGATCACAGGGCCGTGTTCGCTGCGATAGACAGTTTGCCGGATTGGCAGCACCAGCGGCCCGAATTTCACCGGCAGAGTGATGGTTTTGGATTCCAGATCGCGCCATTCACCGTCCAGCCTATAACGGGTGCCGCTGCCATCCATCTCCAGTTGGTAAACATCGGTCATATCGGGCCGGTTGACCGTGTTGGTCCAGCCCAGATGTTCATTATGGCCGAGGAAGGGGAAAGGGCTGCCGGGGAAATTCGCGCCGGCAAAATGCCAGCCTTCATTGCTTTCAACAACCAATTCATACCACGCAACACCGCCGCGCCAAGGCTGGTGGCTGTTGGAGACCAGCCGCGTGACGCCGTCGCCGGATTTATCCGGTGCGATCGCCCAAGCGTTAGAGCCGGACATTGCGCCTTCTTCGCCGATATTTATCGGAAGCGCCCGCGTGTTTTGGGCCGTTTCTGCTGCGCCTTCCAAAATTGGCGGTGCATCTTGAGATGGTTGGTAATTGGGGATTGGCGGGCCAAATTCCGGGTTCAGATCATCACCGGCAACCAGCGGGCCGATGGTGTTGCCAAGGCCGAAGAAGAATGGCTGGCGCAGCGCAAAACCGGCAGCAACATCTTTGCCATTGACCGGGAACAGTTTGCCCAGCTTTATTTCGCCGGGATGCTCCTGCGCAAAATCATTGAGCCCGCTTGCATATGCCTCAAACAAGGCGCGGGTATCGGCGGGCAAGCCATCATAATGGCGATCTGCCGTGCCGCGTGCATCAAGCAGGTGAAACGCATAGTCGATTTGCGCGCCTTCTTGTCCGGCAATCGCGCCATAACGCCCGCGCGCCATTGCAATCACATCTTGCAAGGTGGAGAAATCGTCTTCTGAATGGGCAATCGCCACACCATAAGCGACATCGGCGTCCGTCTCTCCGTAGATATGCGGGACGCCAAATTCGCTACGCACAATCTCGGCTGAATAGGTCCGGTCACCTTCTGGGGCGGCGCCTTGCCGTGCCAGAAACGGTTCCCATGTCATCAGTCCGATCAGGACGACAAACACCAAGCCAAGCGCCGTCCATCCGGCGCGAGCAAACCATTTTACCATGCAAATATCTCTCCTACACCCTGCCTAGCGAGGAAGTTTGCTGCGGTGAAGCGTTCAAAAGCGAAAGCTGAAAAATTTGATCCTACCACTTTCGTAGCGGGGAAGTGGTCCTATATTCTACTAACACACCCAATCGTGTGCCAGAATGAATGCCGCAATCGAACGAAGGATTACTGATGAACCTCGAAAAGTTCACCGACCGTGCCAAAGGCTTCTTGCAAAGCGCGCAGACCGTCGCGATCCGCAACAACCATCAGCGGATTTCGCCGACGCATTTGCTGAAGGCTCTGCTCGAAGATGATGAAGGTATGGCGGCCGGATTGATCCAACGCGCGGGCGGCAATGTGCAAACCGCGCAGGATATGGTGGACGAGGCGCTGGCCAAGATACCAGCCGTTTCGGGCGGCGGGGCGCAGCAGACGCCGGGCCTCGACAATGATGCGGTGCGGGTGCTGGATACGGCTGAACAGATTTCGGAGAAAGCAGGCGACAGTTTCGTCACGGTAGAACGCCTGTTGGTTGCGCTGACGCTGGCATCAACCACGACTGCCGGTCAGGCGCTTAAAGAGGCCAATCTTGATGCGCAGGCGCTGAATGCTGCAATCAACGAACTGCGCGGCGGGCGCACGGCGGATTCGGCGAGCGCGGAAGATGCCTATGATGCGATGAAGAAATACGCCCGCGATCTGACGCAGGCCGCCCGCGACGGTAAACTCGATCCGGTGATTGGCCGCGACGAGGAAATCCGGCGCACAATTCAGATTCTCGCCCGCCGAACAAAGAACAATCCCGCGCTGATCGGAGAGCCTGGAACAGGCAAAACCGCCATTGCAGAAGGGCTGGCCTTGCGGATTGCCAATGGCGATGTGCCCGACAGTTTGAAGGGCCGCACCTTGATGTCGCTCGACATGGGTTCGTTGATTGCGGGCGCGAAATATCGCGGCGAGTTTGAAGAACGGCTTAAATCGGTCCTTGACGAAGTGAAGGGCGCAGAAGGCCAGATCATCCTGTTTATTGATGAAATGCACACGCTGATCGGCGCTGGCGCATCAGAAGGTTCGATGGATGCATCCAACCTGTTGAAACCGGCATTATCGCGCGGCGAATTGCATTGTATCGGCGCGACCACGCTCGATGAATATCAGAAATATGTCGAGAAAGATCCCGCGCTTCAACGGCGTTTTCAGTCGGTCTATATTGACGAGCCTACGGTTGAAGACACGATTTCAATCTTGCGTGGGTTGAAAGAGAAATATGAATTGCACCACGGCGTGCGGATCACCGACGGCGCGATTGTGGCGGCGGCGACGCTTTCCAACCGCTATATCCAGAACCGTTTCCTGCCCGACAAAGCCATCGATTTGATGGATGAGGCCGCCAGCCGCATCCGCATGGAAGTGGAATCAAAGCCGGAAGAGATTGAGGGGCTGGACCGCCGGATTATCCAGCTCAAGATCGAGGAATCGGCTTTGGGTAAGGAAACCGATCAGCCATCGAAAGACCGGTTGAAGGCTTTGCGCGAAGAACTTGCCAATCTTGAACAACAATCGTCCGAGCTAACGACGCGCTGGCAGAATGAACGCGACAAGATTCACGCCGAAAGCAAGCTAAAAGAAGATTTGGACGCGGCGCGGCTGGAATTGGAACAGGCCCAGCGCGAAGGCGATTTGGCCAAGGCTGGCGAACTTTCCTACGGCAAAATCCCCGAGCTTGAGAAAGCCATCGAAGCGGCCGCCGATCAAACGGACAACGCCCTGCTGCGCGAGGAAGTCACCGAAGACGATATCGCCGGCGTGGTCAGCCGTTCCACCGGAATTCCGATTGACCGAATGATGGAAGGTGAGCGCGAAAAACTGCTCAAGATGGAGGATGTTCTTGGCAAGCGTGTCATTGGTCAGCGCCAGCCGATAGAGGCCGTTTCAAAAGCGGTCCGCCGCGCGCGTGCCGGTTTGCAAGACCCGGGGCGCCCGCTCGGCTCATTTCTGTTCCTTGGCCCAACCGGCGTGGGCAAAACCGAATTGACCAAGGCGCTCGCCGAATTTCTGTTTGACGATGACAGCGCGATGGTCCGTATCGATATGTCCGAGTTTATGGAGAAGCACGCGGTCGCGCGGCTGATCGGCGCGCCTCCCGGCTATGTCGGTTATGAAGAGGGCGGGGTGCTGACCGAAGCGGTGCGCCGCCGCCCCTATCAGGTGATCTTGTTTGACGAGGTTGAAAAAGCGCATAGCGACGTGTTCAACGTGCTGTTGCAAGTGCTTGATGATGGCCATTTGACCGACGGGCAGGGCAGACGTGTGGATTTCTCCAACACGCTGATCATTCTGACATCAAACCTTGGCAGCCAATTCCTGGCCAATATGGACGATGACCAGACAGTTGCCGATGTCGAGCCGCAGGTGATGGATGTGGTGCGCGGACATTTCCGCCCTGAATTCCTCAACCGGTTGGACGAGGTCATTTTGTTCCACCGCCTTGCGATGGAGCATATGGCCCCGATTGTCGAAATTCAGGTCAAGCGGGTGCAAAAACTGCTGATCGACCGCAAGATCAATTTGGATTTGACAGAGGCTGCGCTTCGCTGGTTGGGGCGGGTCGGCTATGATCCGGTCTATGGTGCAAGGCCGCTTAAACGTGCAGTCCAGCGATATTTGCAAGACCCGCTCGCCGATATGATTCTGCAAGGTGATGTGCCTGATGGCAGCACAATCAAAATTGACGAGGGTGACGGCGAGCTGATGATGGCGGTCAATTAAATCGGAAAAACCCCGGTGCGGCGTAATATAATTGCGCGCCCTTAAGATTGCTGTGTGATTAACGCCACAGGTGGCGAAAAATGGTTTTTGGCGCTTTGACAAGCGGCGAAGCCTATAGCAGTAGTTGCACTATCGAAGGGACTGGGGGTTCTTTTTCGGGTGTGCTGGTTGATTCGCGTTAAGAAAATGCGGCGGCTGCGATACTCAAAATACTCCAGTTTCGGATGTCGCGACTGGAGTATTTAATGAGAAAGTTTCACGAAAACGCGTTCAAAGGCCTAACCTATTCGGTTTCGGCGCTGGCGCTTGTTATGTCCGCCTCTGCCTTTGCGCAGGATACCGATGCTGACGCTGCCGACGCCGATGAAGATCCGGTCGATGTGACCGATACTGGCGCGCAGGGTACCCAAGGCAATGACGGTGCCATCGTTGTCACTGGTTCGCGGATTAAGCGCAATACCTATTCTAGCATTTCACCGCTTCAGGTTCTGACGACCGAACAGTCGCAGGAAGCCGGTCTGTTCGATCCTTCGCAAATTCTGCAACGTTCTGAATCGGCTTCTGGTCAACAGATTGACGCGACGTTCCAAGGCTTCGTTCTTGACAACGGCCCGGGTTCGCAAACGGTGAACCTTCGTGGTCTCGGCGCGGATCGTACTCTGCTTCTGGTTAACGGCCGCCGTCTTGCGCCTGCCGGTGTTGAAGGTGCGCCTAGCAACCCGTCGATCAACCTTCTGCCGGGTTCGCTGATTGAGCGTTACGACCTTCTGCTTGATGGTGCGTCGTCTGTTTATGGTTCGGATGCTGTTGCCGGTGTTGGTAACATCGTTCTGCGTAAGGACTTTGACGGTCTTGAGTTGTTTGCTCGCGGCGAAATCAACCCGCAGGGAGCTGGTGAAGATTACACCATTAGTGGTGCTTACGGCATCAATCTGGATCGTGGCTTTATCGGCATCGGTGCAGAATATGATTACCGCGATACGGTGCGTATTCGCGACCGTGACTTTTTCCAGGGCTGTGCCACACACCGTGAATTTACCCAGAACGGCGACATCCTGACAACCGATCTCCGCAGCAATGCGGTTATCATGGCGCGTAACCCAGCAATCGGCGTTAGCGAGCAAGACTGTGTGATCACCAGCCAAGTTGGCCGGACTCAGCTTGCAGGCACGTATTTTGGATTTGTCTGGTTCCAGCCTGATGTCGCAAACACCGGAATTCCGAATTACAGCGCAACCGCTGATGCGTTTGGTCGGGATATTGATTCGGACGGCGATGGTCAGCGCGATGTCGACTTTGCCAATGGCTTTAACCGGAACGGCGCTGATCCGTCTGAGGTTTTCCTGAGCGAGCAAAAGCTGTTCAACGTGATGGCTTATGGTGAGTACACCTTCGACGGTGATCTTAACCTGACCCCGTTCTTCGAGGCGAATTTTAGCCGCGCTGAAGTGAATTCGGATAACTCCGGAGCTGCGCAGCTCTTCCCTTGGGTTCCAGGGGACAATCTGACCAACCCTTGTAATATTACAACGGGTCTCGATTGCCGCGCGGCCAACAACGCGTTTGAAGGTTTTGGCCCGGGTAACCCAAATGCTCTGGGAACTGGTACTTCGGTCGCAACGCGCCCTGTTGTTTCCATTCAAGGGGACCGTGACAATGTCCGTTCTGTTCAAGAACAATATCGCGGTGTGTTCGGACTAAAAGGTGATTTGCCATTCATCTCGCCTAGCTGGACGTTCGAAACATCGTTCGTTTATTCACGTTCCGAAGGTAGTGCTTCGCGTCGCGGCATCCGTGAGGATAAGCTGGCTTTCGCGCTTGGCATCGATCCGACGGCCGATTTCGGAACCGACGGTGTATTTGACAACAATGGTGACGGCATTGCCGATGACTATGTGTCGACACCCGCTTCGCCGCTTACCGGCGGTGCGTGTAACGCAGCAGGATTGCGCAATCCCAATGCGGCACTTCCAGACCTGACGGCGGGCTGTGTTCCGCTCAATTTGTTCGCAGCAAGCGTCCTTGGTTCGCCAATCGGTTCGCTTTCGACGCAAGCTGAGGAAGACTATCTGTTCGGTCTGCGTACATTTGATACGACTTACGAACAATTGATCGGTTCTGCGTATATTACAGGTAATGTAATTGACCTGCCGGCTGGCCCTGTCGGGGCTGTGTTCGGTGTGGAAATGCGCAAAGATAAGATCGATTCGCAGCCGGATGCTATTGCATCGAACGGTCTCCTGTGGGGCTTCTTCGCTGACGAAGGTGCTCAGGGTAGTAAAGTGATCAAGGAAGCGTTCGGCGAGCTCGACATTCCATTACAAGCAGGCAAACCTTGGGTTGAGGAATTGAACCTTAAGCTGGCTGGCCGTGTAACCGATGAAGAGTTCTACGGAACCAACTTCACTTACTCGATTGCTGCTGGCTGGCGTCCAATTCAATCATTGCAACTTAAGTTTACTTACGGAACATCGTTCCGTGCGCCTAACTTGCGTGAGAACTTCCTTGCCGGCCAAACCGGTTTCCAAACACTTCTCGATCCATGTGCTGTCCCGACAGAAGCATTTGACGGTTTGAATGGCGGTTATAATGCGGCGAACGATACTCGTGATTCGGACGTGTTGGATAGTTGTCGGCGTGAAATGCGTGATCCAACGACAGTGGGTATCGATCCGGGAAGTCCGACTTTGCCGCCGGTTCAGCTTAGCAGCTCGGAAATCACGTCGGGCGGTAGCCTTGACATTGATCCTGAAACCTCGCGCTCTATGACTGCCGGTTTTGCGTTCGAAGAAACCTTCGGTGACGGTTATGATATCAGTTTGGGTGCGAGCTATTTCGACATCAAGCTTGAAGGTTCGATTGTTGAACCATCGCCGCAATTTATTCTGAATGACTGTTTCGCGCTTCGTGAGCCGTCATCGGTTAGCCCGTTCTGCGAGCGTATTACCTACGACCCGCAAGGCCGTGCGCTGGTAACAGACGTGGCAGCTGGCTTCCTGAACCTGAACTCTGAATCGGTTCGTGGCATCGACTTCAACGCTTCTTTCGGGAAAGAAGTTGCTGCCTTTGGTAAGCTGATTGATCTGGGTCTGGATGTTCGGGCCAACCATCTGATTGAGCGGAGCTCGTTGTTTATCAATAATAACGGCGAAGCTACATATGATGATGATGCTGGTGAGTTCAGTCTGCCGAAATGGACAGGTCGGGCGACGTTTACTGCGGATATTGATAACTTCCGCTTTACCTGGCAAACTCGTTATACCGGACCGGTCAAAATTGACCGGGATATTATTGACGATTTCAGCGATGTGTTCCGCAACCCAATTCCTGGTGTAACTGCGACGCCGAATGCCGTATCTGACACCTGCTTGGGTGCCGGTTCTGCAAATGGTAACGTAGCTGGCGACGGGGTATTCTGCCGCGATGTCGACTTCGCGAATGAGCAGTTCTTGCACACGGCTTCGATCCGCTACCGGATGTCCGGAAGGTTCACGATCATCGCAGGCGTAGATAACATCTTCGACACTGCCCCACCTTTGGTGGATCCGTCCGAAGTTCTATCGATCGCCAACACGGCGATTGGTAACGGCTATGATTATGATGGCCGCGAGTTCTTCCTGTCCATCAACTTCGAATTCTAATTCGGCGTTGATCGGTTATTCCGATTGAAGGCGGCCCCGAAACCTCTTTTGGTTTCGGGGCCGTTGTTCGTTCGGCTGTAGTTAATTTCCAATTAGTTAGGGTGAGCAATATGAAACCTCTAAAAGCAACACTTCTTGCCGCTTGTGCCGGAGCGATGACGCTCGGCATGGGGCCAGCAACCGCTCAGACGCAACAAAAACTGACGATTCCGATCGAAGAATGGGCTCTGCGTGATGTAATGCCCAATGTCCAAGTTTCGCCCGATGGCAAGCATCTCATGTTGATGAAGCTTGAAAGCAAAGATGGCGAGTATATCATGGAGATATACGAAACCGCTGATCTTTCAAAAAAACCAATCCGTACCAATGCTGATCCGATGGAGATTATCAGCGCACGTTGGGTCAATGATCGATATATTTTCGGTACGGCATGGCAAGTGAACCGCAAATCTGTGAAACGGCCGGAACAGGACGTACGTGATTATAAGGCATTTGCTTTTGATATCGAAAATAGCAAATTCTCCGAAGCGCCCGGCAACTTCAACATTGTAAACAATCTGCCCAATGATCCCGATAGCGTTCTGATTGCTTCGGGTATTTCCAATGATGGCGGCACGGGTGTTGACCCGTTCGCTGCCTTCCGTCCGCGGTCATATTACAAATTTAATCTGCGCTCGGGTGCTCGTTCGTTGGTGTTACGCGGGAATGACAAATATCCGACCGCCGTATTCGATGATGAAGGAAATCCTCGATTTACCAATTCCTATAATGAGGCCAGCAAGGAGCAGATCTATTATTATCGCAAACCAGGCGATGGTTCATGGACCGAATTTCAACGGTTCGATCTCGACAAGTACGAAAATTTGTATCGAGTTCTAGGCGGCTTCCAGGGCCTCGTTGGCTTCAAGGAAGGTGATCCAAACACGGGCTATATAATCGGAAATCCGGACGGCGATAAGGCTGCTCTTTATGAATTTGACTTCAATAGGGGCCAAATTGGTCAAAAGCTTTACGAGAATCCAGAAGCCGATGTGACGAATATTCAAACCAGTTCAATGGCTTGGGCTGGCGATAACAAGTTGGTTGCAGCCCGTTATCCTGGTGCGAAATACGAACGTCACTGGTTCGACCAAACGGAAAAACAGCTTTACGAGAATCTCGAACAGGAAATTCCTAACTCGCATTCGGTAACGATTGGCAGTCGTTCGCGTGACGGCAAGACTATGGTCATCCATAATGTAGGGCCGCGGGATCCGGGGTCTTGGTGGCTCGTTCGTGAAGACAGCATGGTAAAAGTCGGTAGTCGCAATCCGCTGTTGAAAGCAGATCAGCTTTCCGACGTTGAATTCATCAAATATCCCGCCCGCGACGGGAAGATGATCCCGGGATATGTGACCAAACCAAAAGGTGAAGGGCCGTTTCCGCTGATCGTTTTACCGCATGGCGGCCCCCACGTGAACGAGATCATTACGTTCGATGAGTGGGGCCAGCTGCTTGCAAATGCCGGATATATGGTTCTTCAGCCGCAATATCGGATGTCAGTGGGTTGGGGGCAGGATCACTTTGATTCGGCCTATGGCCAACACGGCCTTGCCATGCAGGACGACAAGGATGACGGTGCCAAATATCTGGTCGAACAGGGATTGGTCGATCCGGATCGTATGGCAATGTTTGGTTGGTCTTATGGCGGCTATGCGGCGCTCGTTGCCGCCTCGCGCGAAAACAACATCTATCAGTGCGTGATTGCCGGTGCGGCGGTTGCTGACCCAGAACAGGTCTATCTGAAACGCCGTAGCGCCAATTCCCCTAAGGCATTGGATGAATGGAGCAAGCGCCGCGGCATGATTGGCATAAATCCGATCAACGAAGTCGATAAGGTCAACATTCCCGTGTTCATGGTCCATGGCGACGTCGATGCGCGGGTTATGTATTTCAATTTCGAAGATTATAAGACTGAATTTGAGAAACGTGGGATGTTGGATCCGCGGGTGACTGTCGGAGATGATCGTAACGCTGCGTCCAGAACCGTGAATAGCGATGGCGTAGGTAAAAATGAAAACGCAGGAACCACAACAGCGCAGAGGGCGAATTTTAAACCCAAGCACCGGTTCGTGACGTTGGAGGGAGCCGACCACTTCTCCCGCACACTGATGTATAATCATCAGGAAAAGCTCTACACAGAAATCCTCGATTTCCTGGCAAAGGATTGCGGTCCAGGCGGGCTGTAAATCGTTGATCTTCTAGCCAACAAAAAGGGCCCGCGTATCTTTGAGATGCGCGGGCCCTTTTTCGGCGTTGATGCTGCGGTTTGCCCTACTGCCCAAAAAGGTGAGCTGGCAAAACCTGCTAATAGCGGCTTATTTTACGCGCCGCCCTTTGACACCAAGGCGGCCGTTGATGCGGATAAAATAGCTGCCGAGCGCCGCCTTTTTGAATTCGACCGAATCGCCGACGCGTGTATTCATTACGATGCGACTTGCGCCTGGGATACGCCAGACGGCACCGGCCTCCTCAATCGTCAAAAATACCGTGTTTCGGCCTTCTATCCGCACACCGGTAATGGTCGATTGCAAGAGAGTATCTTCTTCATCCGCCTCGCCGCCGAACAAATTGATCTTGGGTAGACCGAAACCAAACAGGCCGCGCCGAGTTTTGCGAATATCATCGGAATTCACGATTCGAACGTCGCCTTCATCAGTGGCCGCGACAACACGCCCCACGGCGGCGTCATAGCAAGCCAAGCGTTCGTCGTCGTCTGCAACCGATTGGCAAGCTTTTAGCCCTTCGAGATAGACTGCTCCGCCCGTGGCTTCCTGTGCGCTGGGGCTGTTTGACAACAGAATCAATGCCCCCGCACTGGTTAACAAGGTGGCGAGCGTGCGCCGCGCGGGAATTCCATCAAAATTCATGCAGATTGATCCTTACAAGCGTGAATGGCCAGTATGAGGCTTGGCCAACGAAAATGCCACACTCCTGCGGCTCCGCCAACTGTAACAAGAATGACACAGTCGGCGGTTCACAAACTGGATCACGCGTTACTGTGATTGCGAAACGGGGCGGCGATGCCCTAAACGGCACCCATTCGGCGTATTGTCCGAAGAATTGACCTTATCTAAACGGGCGTCATGATGGCGCCCCGACCAAGGGGATTGGAATGTCCAAGCGTTTTAATAAAGCTGCGTTGCTCGCGGGAACGGTGATGGCTGGGGCCATGATCGCTACTCCTGCTGTTGCGCAGGATTCGGCGGATACCGCCGCAAACTCAAACGACGGCTTCATTGTCGTCACAGGCTCACGCATTCAGCGTCGTAATGTTGACACAGCAGCTCCGGTTGCGGTTGTTGATTCGGCTGAATTTGAACTGTCTGGTACAGTCAATGTTGAGAACGTGATTAACACCCTGCCACAGGTGGTTCCGGGTACGACTTCGTTCTCGAACAACCCAGGTAACGGTACTGCGTCGCTTAACCTTCGTGGTCTCGGTGCAACTCGTACGCTGCTGCTGGTTAACGGCCGCCGCTGGATGTTCTATGATACGAACCAAATCACCGATTTGAACACCATCCCGTCATTCCTTCTGGAATCGGTCGATGTTGTTACCGGTGGTGCTTCTGCAGTTTATGGTTCCGACGCTCTTGCTGGTGTTGTGAACTTCCGTCTGAAAGAAGTTGAAGGCGTTGAAGTTGGCGGCCAGTATTCCATTACTGAGCGCGGCGATGGCACACGTTATCAGATCAACGGTGCAATCGGTTCAAGCTTTGGTGACGGCCGCGGTAACGTGACTGTTTTCGCTGAATACTACAATCGTGAAGAAATTTTCCAAGGCCAGCGTGGGTTTGCGAATTTCGAACTTGGTGGCTCTCCGCTTGAGCAAGGTGGTTCCTCACTTCCACCTGAAACACGCCTTACCTATCAGGGTGATGGTGATGTTACCGGCACAGCTTTCGAAGCTAACAACAACCTCGCGATCTTCGGTTCGCCTGGCTCGTTGCGCGCTTACTCGACTCCGGGTGACCTTTATAACTACGCACCGGTTAACTACCTGCAGCTTCCGCAAGAGCGGTATCTGTTGGGCGGTATCGCCAGCTATGAAGTTTCGGATGCTCTCGAAGTTTACAGTGAAGTTGCTTACGTCAACAACCGCGTTGACTCTGAACTCGCTCCGACTCCGATCCTGGTTAATACCACGCTCGATATCAACTCGTTGGTTACCAACGGCTTCATCGATGCCGCAACCGCTGCGCAGTTCAATCAACTGGACGCATCGGAAACTGGTGCGGACATGAATGATGGTCTTGTCGCTGTTCAGGTTCGTCGCCGTCTGCAAGAAGCTGGCGGTCGTCGTAACCTTGATGAACGTAATGCGTTCCGGGTTGTTGCCGGTGCTCGCGGTGCGATCAACGACTATCTGAGCTATGACGCCTATTACATGTTCTCACGGACACGCAATGCCAACATCCAGCAGGGTAACGCATCTGTTTCGCGCTTCACTGCCGCGATCGACGGTACGGGTGCAACGCAGATCAACATCTTCGGTAAGGACACTCTTACGCCAGCAATGGTCGATGCCTTCCGTATTCAGGCTCAAAATGGTGACATTTCGACTCTGGAAGTTGCTTCGGCTTCGATCTCGGGCACATTTGGTGATTTCGCACTTGGTGCAGCAGAGCCTGTTGGCTTCGCTGTTGGTGTTGAAAATCGCGAAGTAAGCTCGCGCTTCATCCCTGATGAATTCCTTGCTTCGGGCGACGTTGCTGGCTTCAACGCCGGTCAACCAACTCAAGGTGGCTACAGCGTTAAAGAGGCATTCGTCGAGGTGAATGTCCCTTATGAAACCGAAAGCGGAATGCGCTTCGAACTTAACGGCGCTGCCCGTTACTCGGATTATTCGCTTGATACCGTTGGCGGTGTTTGGACTTACGCTGGCGGCGTCCAGTTTACTCCGGTTCCGGACATCACGCTCCGCGCTCAGTACCAACGCGCGGTTCGTGCACCGAACGTGGGTGAATTGTTCCAAGGTTCGGCTATCGGTTTCCCAACTGCAAATGACCCTTGTGCTGGTGACGGCATGGGTGGCGGACCGGTTCCAACAGGTGGCTTGTTGGCAGTCTGTTTGGCAAATGGTGTGCCGCAAGCCAGCATTGGCAACAATGCGGTTCTCCAGCCTGACGTCCAGATCGCTGCTTTGTTCGGCGGCAACCCGAACTTGGGTGAAGAAACGTCTGACAGTATTACACTTGGTGTAATTCTTGAGCCGTCCTTCCTGCCAGGTCTGACTGTAACGGCCGACTATTTCGACATCACTGTTGAAGACGCCATTACAACGATCAGCCTGAACCAAGCTCTGGATCTGTGCTACAATCAAGCGCAGGATCTGACTGATCCACGCTGTCTGACTTTTGTCGGCACGCGTGATCAGCAAGGTGCCTTCGGCCGTACCAACCCACCGGCTCTCGGTGGCGCGAATATTGCTGAATTCTCCGTCTCTGGCGTCGATCTTGAGGTCAACTACTCGACAACGATTCCGTTCTCGCTTCTTACCGACACCGGTGAGCAGACGATGAGCCTTTCGTTCTTGGGTACATGGACTGAAAGCGCAGACACCAAGCCTGACGTTTCGGATCCGACCAACATTGTCACTTGTGCAGGCGAATTCGGCCTGACCTGTGGTGAGCCGACACCGTCGTTCAAATGGACATCACGTGCCAGCTTCGTCGATGGTCCGATGACCACTTCGATCCGTTGGCGTCACCTGTCGGGTGTTGAAGATGATGATCCCGGCGTAAACTACCACGTTGAACGTGTGTCAGCCTACGACCTGATCGATCTGACCTTGTCGTTCGATGTGAATGAAAACCTCACTCTGTCAGCTGGTGTCAACAATCTGTTCGACACGTTGCCAACGGACCCGATCTTCGATGCGAACGGTGTTGTTACCAATAACACCAACTCGCTTCTGATTGGCGCCTCAAACAACGCTGATCAGTCGCAGACATATCCGAGCACATACGACGTACTCGGCCGTGACTTCTTCATGTCTGCACGACTGAAGTTCTAAGAAACGAACACTGCGAAAGCAGAAAAGAAGGGGGCGGCGAACTTCGGTTCGCCGCCCCTTTTTGCGTGAATAGGATATGTGCCGCAGCCCTGAGAAAGTTTGCAGCCGCAATCGCGGCCTCTCTAGGAGTGGGTCAGCACACGGAAGTCGGCAAATGGCCTTGACGTGCCGTGTTCTAGCACAGGATTGATCGATTGCTGCGATAGGCCGCCCTTTTTAACCGCCACATTAAATGCAGTATCGTCTGCGGTTTGTGCGCAGGCTGCCTCAAGCGAATTTATACGGCCAATTTCGTTGCGAGCATGTCCGGCAATTGTGTCGAGCAGTTGGGAAACATTGGCGGCATGATCGCGCGCACCCATTACCAACGTCTGGCGTATCGCCTCGGCGATTTCCCAGGCCGCTGAGGTAGGCCCGAACAGCCGCGCACCCTCTGCAGGTGCTGCGGTCAGTTTGGGGGGCAGGGATGTTAAACCTGCCGCACGCAGAGCCAGAGACTTTTTCGCAAGGACAATCAGCTCCTGCTCATCAATCGCCCAACCGATTTGCTTCCGGCGCTTTAGATTATGTTCTAGGATGGGGCCGTCTTGTCGATGGGTCATCAGGCCGATGCGTCCACCGGGTTCGACGATCCGTGCGATTTCCGCCGCCGTTTGTGCGATTGAGCCATATTCAAAACCGAATTGACTGGTTGCGGCGGCGAACCGCTTGTTCGGGAACGGCATGTTTTCCATCAGCACGTCCGCGCGTATCTTGGTTCCTCTAGGCGGTTCTGGCAGCACAGGTGCCATGTCGACCCCTGTCAGCTTCAGATCGCGCCTCCTGGCAAGCATCCAAGCCATAACCCGCCCATCGCCGGTCGCCACATCAAGAACGCGCGCCTTGCGCGGAATATCAGCTGCAAATTTGCGCCAGAATTCTTTCTGGACTGCATCGATTCCTTGCCACTTTTCTGGCAGGCAGCCGCCGCTTTGCCCGCTGTTGCGGTTTTGTGCCCAAAAGTCGCTCCAAGCTTTGTCGTGCGGCGAAGTCATTGGGCGGCGTCCTTTCCGGTTACGACGTCAAAGGCAACGGTCATTCTGCGGTCACCGGTGAATGGCCGTGTCCCGTGATAGAGAATGCTGGGGAACAGAGCGAGATGTCCGGCTTTGGGTTCCACCGTGGAAATCGGATCGAGGTTGGTTTGCAAATCGGTGGCCGGGCGACCAACCTCTAGCCAGCCAGCCATCGGATCATCGCTTTCATTACCCGGTAGTTCCAAATAGAGCGCCGAAGAAATGATCCCAAGTGGGTGAATATGAGCGGTGTGGTAATCGCCGCCACCAGTCAGCCTGACAGACCATGATCCCGCGAGTTTCCACGAAGCATCGCGGTGTCTCAGCAGCGGGTGCGCGTTGTCACGCTTTGGCAGACCCTGCCTGTATGTTTCCAATGTATCGACGATGGCCTGGTGCAACCGTGCAAGAATTGGCTCGGCACGGCTGAAAAGATGGCCGCGAGTTTGCGATCCGCCACGCAAAGATTGCCCCAGCGGCAGCGGAGAGCCATCGTGCAGCCCATGCAGGAAGGGGATGGCATCTGGAAGGATTTCGTCAGCATTTATCAATGGCTTTAACGTTACCAGGCCGTCCTGCCCGCAAAGCCATTCCGCGCGGTCATCGCCAGTCAGGCGCCAGACAACTCCTTGCAGCGCCCATGCCGAAATATCCCAAGGCTGGGTTGCAAATATCGCAGAGAGCAACGACTGGGCTCGTTCATATTCCTTCCTGCGGATGCGATGGCGCACCTCGTGCAATTTGCGTTCGCCAGTATCCACCGAGAGTGCGGCGAATATCGCCTCAGCGTGATCATTCTCACCTGCCGAGCCGGAATAGATTGCGTCGAGGAACGCGAATTGTTCCATTTGTGGAAACGCCTTTCGCGCGTTAGCCGCCACGTTGGCGGCTTCCTCATTAAAATCGAGTCCTGCCAGTACCGCGCTCCACGCTTGGGGAATGGCCGGGTCCTGCGGGACGCGCTGGATTGCCTTAGCAAAATGCGAAGTGAAATTTGTCTCGCCAGCACCCAGCCGTAACTGCGCGAGAAACTTAAGGCCTTCAATCCATGCGGGGGCTTGGTCGACCAGCTGTTTCGCGATCTGCCTCGCTCCGCCGGTGTCTCCTGCTACGTCCAGCGCCTGAGCTTTGGCCAGCCATAAATCGGCATCGCCCGGATTTACGCTCAACGCGCGGTCAACGCGCTGCACGGCATCCGGTTCACCGCGCTCAATGGCAACGCGGGCTCGCCCATGCAGTGCTTTCACCCGGTTTGGCTCTAACGTCAACGCCCGATCATACCACTGTGCTGCTTGCGCTGAATTTCCTGCACCCCGCTCTGCATTAGCCCGGCTTGAGCAATATACTGCCGACTTTGAACCGGGGCCGTTAAATGGAACAAGTGCCGCAATCGCATCATGATGCTGCCCCAGCGCGGACAAGGCGATGGCGTGGTTGACTGCATAATCCATATTCCTCAGGTCGAGGTTTGCAGCCTTGCCAAAACAGTCTCGAGCCGCCGCTGCATCACCCATTTTCAGATGAAGGTTCCCGGCTGTGTTCCACACAGCACTGTTTATTGGATGCTGTTTTGTTGAATCTACTATATGATTTTGAACAGCCCGGGCATCGCCCGCCTGAAGGGCGGCATAGGCCCGCCGGTGCCATTCTTGCGGCGAGACTTTGGTCACCGGTCGCGCAGCCAACCGGTAATAGCCAACCGGCCCATAGGGGCAAAGGGCGGAACGAAAGACACATTATGCGGCTGCGGTACCGCAAACAGATTGAGCGTATTGAAGCGCGGACGAAATCCCTGCACGATATCGCCTTCGTCATCGAAGAAATTAAGATAGCCGCCCCAGTCGGGCTTCCAATCGTCAATCGAGAAATTCATCACATAGGCTACGCGCCAGCCTTCTGCGACGTGACTATCATTATGCAGCGCGAGGAAGTGCTGCGCTGCATAAAGCGTTGCTTGCCCGTCGGCTTTGATCAGTTCATTTATCCCCGTGACATCACGCACCAGTTGGAGGAAGTCGGGCGTGTTGAGATATTCAAGCAGCAAATCATGGGGCCCGCCTTCATCCCATTTGTTGAGATATCCCTCCACCAGCGAATAGTGCGCGTAGCGATAGGCATAATCACCATTCGCCGCAGCGTCATGCGATGTCTGTGCGAGTTGCTGGACTTTCCTTTGGCCTTCAGCTGTCTTCAAATCCTTGGCGAATACCTGATCCGCGACTGTCGGTTTGGCCGTACCCGCCTTCATCGCCATTCCCCAATTGGTATGCTGGGACAAAATCGTGCGGATTTCTTCCGCCGTTTCGCGAGTCAGAACGTCGCGAATTTGAAGCCGATTGTTGACGGCGAATTGCTTGGCAAGATCGGCCCGATCAAGGCCGGGATTGATTTCAAATAGCTTTTTGGACATCAGCCTGACAGTTTAGCGTGATAGGAACACATTGCATGCACCAGCCAATACTAGGATGAATGCGTTGATGGCAAGCGCACGAAAGCCGAGCGATAGGGTAACGTAAACGTAAACCTGCGCTTGACCCAGCAATTCGCGATGCTAACTAACCGGTGAAGACATAGCTAACTAAGTAAACCTTCTCAGGAGAAGCGCGAATGCCGACAGCCTATATCGTTGATGCAGTACGGACGGCCGGTGGCCGCCGGGGTGGACGTTTGGCCGGGGTCCATCCGGTCGATCTGGCGGCGAGGTCACTCGACGCTTTGATGGAACGGACGGGGGTTGATCCGAAAGCTATTGATGATGTGGTGATGGGCTGCGTAACGCAGGCCGGACAACAAGCCATGCAGGTGGGCCGCAATGCGGTGCTGGCATCACGGCATCTGCCGCAATCCACACCGGCCGTAACGATTGACCGGCAATGCGGTTCTTCGCAGCAGGCGATCCAATTTGCGGCTCAGGCAGTTATGTCCGGCACGCAGGATGCGGTGATCGCCAGCGGTATTGAAAGCATGTCGCGTGTGCCGATGGGAACGAACGCCACGTTCCATATGAAAGAGGGGCTGGGCCATTACAAATCACCCGACCTCGAAGAAAAATATCCCGGCATCATGTTTTCGCAATTTATGGGCGCGGAAATGATCGTCCAAAAGCACGGCTTTTCCAAGGATGATCTCGACCGATTTGCGCTGGGCAGCCACGAAAAAGCGATCGCGGCAACCAATGCAGGCGCATTTGGTAATGAAATCGTGCCGGTTACGATTGAAACGCCCGAAGGCGAAGAACAGCACACGGTCGATGAAGGTATCCGCTTTGATGCGACTTTGGAAAGCATTGCCTCGGTCAAGCTGATCGATGAAAAGGGCACAGTTACAGCGGCAAGTGCCAGCCAGATTTGCGACGGATCAAGCGGCGTTCTGGTCGTGTCTGAACAATTTTTGAAAGATCACAATCTGACCCCGCTGGCACGGATACACAATCTGACCGTTACGGCAGGCGATCCTGTTATCATGCTTGAAGAGCCGCTTTTTGCAACGGACCGCGCGCTTGAACGTGCCGGTATGAAGATCGACGATATTGATCTGTATGAAGTGAACGAAGCTTTCGCCCCCGTGCCGCTGGCTTGGCTTAAGCATACGGGCGCCGACCCGGAAAAATTGAATGTTAATGGCGGCGCGATTGCGCTGGGCCATCCGCTGGGCGCGTCGGGCACAAAATTGATGGCCACGCTGGTTCATGCGTTGAAAGCGCAGGGCAAGAAATACGGTCTGCAAACGATGTGCGAAGGCGGCGGTGTCGCCAATGTCACGATTGTAGAGGCGCTTTAAGACTTGAATGATCCCCGGCAAAGGTCGGGGATCATTTCAAAAATGGAAGAGGTGCCGGCCCGCGCTGGAACCCCAAAAAAAATAAAGATAAAACAAAGGAAGTGAACATGGAAGTAGGTGCAAACACCCCAGCAGTTGTGACCGGCGGCGCATCGGGCCTTGGTGAAGCAACCGCACGCGCACTCGCGGCAAAGGGTGCGAAAGTCGCGATTTTTGATCTGCAGGAAGAAAAAGGCAAGGCCGTTGCCGCCGACATTGGCGGTATTTTTTGCGAGGTGAATGTGACCAGCGACGAATCTGTCGACGCTGGTTTTGCCAAGGCACGCGAAGCGCATGGGCAGGAACGTATTCTGGTAAATTGCGCGGGTACGGGCAGTGCGATCAAAACCGCCAAGCGTGACCGGAAAACCGGCGAAATTTCGCATTTTCCGCTCGACGCATTCAACTGGCTGATCCAAATCAATCTGGTCGGTACATTTCGCTGCATCGCCAAATCGGCCGCAGGAATGCTGGCTGCAGACCCGCTGAGCGAAGACGGTGATCGCGGTGCAATCGTCAACACGGCATCGGTTGCCGGTGAAGATGGCCAGATCGGCCAAGCGGCGTATTCGGCATCCAAAGGCGGCGTAATCGGCATGACTTTGCCAATCGCGCGCGATCTGATGGGGGAGGGCATTCGTGTGAACACAATCCTGCCCGGAATTTTCAACACGCCGCTGATGAACGCTGCCCCGCCGCAGGTGAAAGAGGCGCTTGCCGCTTCTGTGCCGTTCCCCAAACGTCTGGGCAATCCGGAAGAATATGCCCATCTCGCCATGACCATGATCGAAAACGGGTATTTCAATGGTGAAGACGTCCGTCTTGACGGCGCAATCCGTATGGCCCCGCGCTAAATTGCTTTCCTACCGGCGGTTGGCCGCCGTAGAATTGTTGGCCGCCGTAGAATTGGCCGCCGTAGAATTGGGGCCCATGAAATTTGCCGCTTCTTCTCGTCCTGCACCGATCAAACGGTGTGGATGAGAGGGGCGGGAAATTGGCTTCTGGACCCTGTTCCATGTGTTCCATCCTGTAGGATTGCCGAGGAGATTTTGCTGTGACCGATTACACCCAAATATTGCTTGAAAAAGATGGTCCCATCGCGACCCTCACGCTCAATCGTCCGGAAAAGATGAACGCTTATACGCGGGTGATGATGCAGGAAATGATTGCGGCATTTGATGATACTGATGCCGACGATACGATCCGCGCCGTGATTATCACCGGGGCGGGGGAGCGGGCATTTTGTGCAGGCGCTGATTTGACGCCGGATGATGGCGCGCGGCCTTTTTCCAGCGGGCAGGAGGTCGCTGATTTGTCTGACGAGATTGTGCGTGACGGGGGCGGGCGGCTGACATTGCGGATGTTCCAGTCAAAAAAACCGTTGATCTCGGCCTGCAATGGCGTGGCGGTGGGTGTGGGCGTGACCATGCAATTGCCGGTAGATATCCGGCTTGCATCGGACAATGCGCGCTTCGGCTTTGTTTTTGCCAAACGCGGGATCGTGCCAGAGGCTTGCTCAAGCTGGTTTCTGCCGCGGCTGGTCGGCCAACAACAGGCGCTGGAATGGTGCATGACCGGGCGGATTTTCGGCGCTGAAGAGGCGCTGGCCGGCGGGTTGATCCGTTCTATCCATCCGCAGGCGGAACTGATGGATGCCGCGCGCGCATTGGCTTTGGAAATCGCGGAAAATACGTCTGCCGTGTCGGTCGCAATGACGCGTGCGATGCTGTGGCGCGTGCCGTCTGAACCGCATCCGATGATGGCGCACCGGGTCGATAGCCGGTCAATCTACACACTATCACGCGGCAAGGATGCGTTGGAGGGTGTACAAAGTTTCCTCGAAAAACGTCCGGCTGAATTTCCCGGCAAGGTTTCCGAAGATATGCCAGGTTTCTATCCATGGTGGGATGAGCCGGGGTATGAATAGTCTTTGCACCTGTTGAATGCTTGCCAAGCGAGAACGTTTCATTAGAAACTGATTTTATGAGCAATTCGCAATTCAACCTTGCAGATTTTCTGCCCTATCAACTGTCGATCACGTCGAATGCGGTGAGCAACAAAATCGCGCGGAAATATCGTGACGATTTCGGGCTGAAAGTGACCGAATGGCGGATTATGGCCAATTTGGCGGATTTGAAATCGGCCACTCAGCGAGAGCTGACGGCAGGCACTTTGATGGACAAGGTTGCGGTAAACCGGGCGTGCAAAGTGCTCGAGCAGCGGGGGCTTGCAGTTCGGCTGCCCAATCGCAAGGATGGCCGCTCGCATCACCTTGAATTGACGCAGGAAGGGCGCGCGATGCACAGCAAGATTGTGCCTGTTGCCCGCGAGGTAGAACGAAAACTTCTGGAAACTTTGGGCGAAGAGCAGGAACAGATCCTGCGCGATTTGCTCGAACAAATCCGTATTCAGGCGGAATAGTGGGCGCCTTAAGATTGAGCCTCGAAATATGCAGGCCGCCCAAAAAATAGGCCCCAAAGTCTTTCGACTTCAGGGCCTGATCTTTTGGTGATGTTTTGCTTTAGCGGCCAGGTTTGGCAGCAAAGGCATCGCTGATCGAACAGGCCGCTGGGCCAAGGATCACGATGAACAGAACCGGCAGAATGAACAGGATCAGCGGCACGGTCATAATGGCAGGCAGGCGGGCTGCCTTTTCTTCTGCCCGCATCATCCGCTCGTTACGGAATTCGGCCGAAAGAACGCGTAAGGCTGATGCCAGCGGCGTACCATAACGTTCGGTCTGGACCATGGTGGTCACAACACCGCGAACCGATTCCAGATCGACGCGGTAGGCAAGATTGTCGAATGCCTGTTTGCGTTCGGTCAGGAAGGACAGTTCAATCGCGGTAAGGGCAAATTCGTCGCCCAATTCGGGATAGGCCCGGCCAAGTTCCTTTGCCACGCGGTTGAACGCGGCATCGACGGTCAGACCGGCTTCGGCGCAAATAACCAACAGGTCGAGCGCGTCAGGCAGGCCTTTGCGAATTTCATCGGTACGTTTCGAAGCCTTGTTCTTCAGGAAGATTTCAGGCCCTTTGTAACCAAAGAACAACGCTCCGCCCAGCGCCATGACTTTCTTCATTTCCCAATCGGGATAAAGCTCGACCACATAGAGCAACACGAACGCCGTCAGACCTAGCACGACAGGCAATACCATCCTTGCCGCGATCACATAGATCGCCAGTTCCTTGTTACGGATACCGGCATGCGCCAATTTCTGCTGGATGACTTCGACCTGGCTTTGTTGAAGGACTTTCATCCCTTCAAGGCGGCCCTTCATTTTTTCGGTCTGGTCTGTTCGGCGAACCAGGCTTGCCCGCTTTTTGGCGGTCGCGGTGACGATGCCCGATTTGAGCTCATCGCGGCGCTCGTTGAGTGCTTTAACGCGCTTTGCCATCGGGTCCTTGACCGTAACTGCGGCATAGATCGCCATGATGACGGCCAATGCAGCCACACCGACCAATATCGTCCCGATCAGGACAACGTCAAAGCCAAGCAGAGTTGGTCCGGAAGGTTGACTAATCATGATTTCCATCCCTTCCTTAAATCTCGAAGCTGACCATTTTGGCCATGATAAATCCGCCGATTGACATCCATACGAGGCCGCCAAGACCGGTTACGATCAAACGGTCGTCCTCGAAAAAGCCGCCAATATAGCCCGGATTGATCCAGTAGATCATGCCAAAAACGATAAAGGGCAGGGCGCCGACAATGTAGGCAGAGGCTTTCGATTCCGAACTCATCGCACGGATTTTGAGCTTCATTTGCGAACGTTTGCGAAGAACGTCGGACAGGTTTGACAGCGTTTCAGCCAAATTGCCGCCCGTTTCACGTTGGATCGCCAAGGTGATGCAGAAGAAGTTGAATTCCGGGATACCCAGCCGGTCGGCCGTTTCCTGAAGCGATTCCTCCATCGTCCGGCCAATCTTGATCCGTTCAACAATGCCTTTGAATTCTTCACCGACAGCGCCGGGCAGTTCCTGGGCCACCACCGAAAGAGTTTCGGTAACCGGCAGGCCGGAACGCAGGCCGCGAACCAAAAGTTCGATCGCATCCGGGAATTTGGAATTAAATTCGCCCGTCCGGCGTTTCATAAAGAAATTCACGGCCAAATGGGGCAGGCCCGCCCCGATGAAAAAGCCCACACCAAGCGACAGCAAAGCTGCGCCGCTGCGGAGATACATCAATACCGCAATCCCCAGCGCAAGGCCGAGCGAAGCGTAGAAATATTGGCTCAACGACCATCCCTTGCCAGTCCGGTCGAGCCGGATTGCCAGCGCGTCAATACGCGAGGTGGAGCCAGCGGCTTGCTGGACCTTGGGCTTGCGCGCCGCGATGGCTTTCTTGAGCTGCGATTCAACTTTTGTGTCGGTGCTTTCCGAATGGCGGTAACGCAGCGAATTGAGCCGGCGTTGGCCTTCTTTGCCCGCAGACGGCCCGGAGACCAGCGCATAACCGATGACCATCAGTGTCATGAGCCCGGCACCCACAATCAGGAGAGAAACGATATTCATACTGCTTACCTGACTTTCTATCTCGATGCCTGTTAGGCATTTGACTGGGGAAATGGCCGCGCCCCATTATGGAAGCGCGGCCGCTCGGTGGACTTAGGCCGCGTCGGCGGTTGCCTTGGTTTTCTTCTTCGCAAGCAGAGATTTCAGATCGAAGCTTCCGAGCAGCGATTTCTTCGCTGGTTCGGCTTCATCGCCTTCTTCTTCGCTGGCACCCAAAATCCGTTCGGCGATCTGTTTGATCACTGCAGCAGATTTGCTGGACGGGTTGGCGTCAACAAATGTCTGTCCCAGCTTGGCAGCATTTGCCGCTGCCTTTGCATCATAGGGAACAGTGAAATCGATCTTACGTTCGATCGACGCTTCGAAATCAGATTTGCTGATTTCTGCCACGCCTGTCTGCACCTTGTTGGCCACAACAATGGGAAGCGCATGTGCTGCATTGGTTTTCAGCCAGCTAAGAATGCGGATCGTGTCGCGGGCGGATGCCAGCGTCATTTCCGTGGTCAACACGACGACATTTACGTCGGCGAGCAGATGCGGGAAATTTATCAGCATATTGCGCGGCATATCGATCAGCGTCATTTCGAACGCTTGGCGGAATTCTTCCTCCAGCTGAACGAAGGCAGAGCCATCGGTCATAAGCGGCGAATTGATCGGTGCTTCGGCTGACAGGATCGCAAGATTGTCATTCGCGCGGATCATCGCCCGTTCGATGAACAATCCGTCAATCCGGCTGGGATTGTCGATTGCATCGGTCAGGCCGCGGCCCGGTTCCAGATCAAGCGCAAGTGCGCCCGTTCCGAAATGGACGTCGAGATCTAGCAATGCCGTCGGCAAATCGTGATCTGCGCTGAACAACCATGCCAGCGAAGTCGTCAAAAGTGACGATCCCACGCCGCCGCGCGTTCCGACAACTGCTGTCGATACGTGACGCTTGGCAGTTTCCGGATCGCTGGCCCGCGGTGCAGAGAACACGGCTTGCGCCTGATTCAGCGAATCGCGGAGTTGACCGGCGGAAAGCGGTTTCAGCAAATAATCGTGAATGCCGCTTGCCAGCAGATCGCGATAAAGACGAACATCGTTCACCTGACCAATTGCAATCACCACCGTACCGGGTTCACAAACTTCGGCCAGGGCGTTGATGTCGTTCAGCGGGTCGCCGCTTTCGGACAGATCGACCATCAGGATGTTCGGGCTTGCCGCCACAGACAGCGACTGGACAGCATTGCGAAGACCGCCTTTGGCGCATTTCTCCGGCTTCCAGCCCAATTCGATGACGACAGGACGGAGCGTGTCGAGTGCGGCTTCATCACAGATGAAAGCGGCAAATGGATCACGATTGCCCGAACCGTTGGGTTTCCAAGGTGCGTTCATGGCTTAATCTCCTCCGGTGGCAGCTTCAACCAGACCACCTTCACCGGTGGGTGCTTGATTGCGATAGCTGTCGATTGCTTTGTTCGAGGTTGAAACAACGGTTTCGCCGGTGCCTTCCTTGCCCTTAATCAGGTCTTCAGGGTCCGCGATCATGGCGGCCAAATTCCCGTTAATGGAGCAGCCATAACCGGCGCTGGTGGCGTTGTTATAATTCATGTCTGAACTTTCGCTCCAATTCGGGCAGCCCGGAACCGATGCTGTCGAACGGGTTAGAACCACCCGTACATTACCCGGTTGAACATAGCCGGCGGTTACCGGCGCGCCGTCTTGAAGCAGAATACCGTGACGTTCGGCGAGCGCGGCGACAGCATTGCGTGTCGCGGGGCTTTTCAGCGGATCTTCGATAGCGACACGGTCGCCATATCCCAGTTCCATTGCTGCGAACCAATCGGCCAGACGGCGCTGTTCGGGGATCGAAAGCCCGCTTTGACCGGCTGCCACATCCAATGTGTAATTGGATCGTTCAACAACCGGCTGGTTGATGCTTTCTAGGCCGCGATGCGTGGGCATTCCGCCACATGCGCTTAGCGTTACGCCGAGCGAGAGGGCCAGCGCGCCAACTATTTTGCGTGATTGTGCAATAGGCATTGTCTTCACCTTTCTCACTTGAGGCTAAAGCCGGGTGCTGCATTGTCAGCACGGCGGTCATTGTTGCGGTTTTTGGCATCGTCGCCATCAGCGCGTTTCGCTGGTGCCGGCTTGTTTGACGGGATCGCATCCTGGGGTGTCATCTGCGAAATACCAGGAGGCGGCGCCGATTTGTCGAGCGCAGTCGCTGACGGGCGTGATGCGCCCGATTCTCCGGCATGCGATTTGAAGCCAAGGAAGCTTTCAAGCTCGTTTGCAGCACGGAAACCATCGGTTGGCAGCACGATGTCACGATCATTAACCGGCTTCACCAGATATGGTGTGACAACGATTACCAATTCGGTTTCGCCCTTTTGGAACGAGCGTGAACGGAACAGATTGCCCAAGATCGGTACATCGCCGGCACCAGGTGCCTTGTTGATCGAATGTTGGGCGTTGTTGCTCATCAGACCCGCAATCATGAAGCTCTGGCCAGAGCCGAGTTCGATTGTCGTTTCTGCGCGGCGGATTGTCAGCGCCGGAATCTGGAAACCGTTGAGCGTCACTGCCCCCTGGCTTGAGAGTTCGGACACTTCTGGCAAAACGCGGATCGATATCCGGCCATTTGCCAGAACTGTAGGCGTATAGGCCAGGCTGACACCGAATTTGCGATATTCAATCGCGGTTGTGCCCAGACCCTGACTAATCGGGATCGGGAACTCACCGCCAGCCAGGAAATTGGCTGTTTCACCCGAAAGCGCGGTCAGATTGGGTTGGGCAAGCGTCGTTACCAGACCATCGCGTTCCGCGAGATCGAGTGCGCCAGCGATGTCGAGACCAAGGAACCTTCCGATTCCTCCAATCGTCGTGCCAGGCGCGACCTGCTGCGCGATGTTGAAACCGTCACCCTCCAGTCCGGTTCCGATGGCAAGCGGATTGATGATACGCTGGCCTGTAGCCGGATCGATGAATGATGGCGCGATTTGGGAATAAGGCGTCCGCCCTGTTCCCACGCCGAATTTGAAACCGCCACTGCTATCCACAGTGTTCAGATTGGCACCAATATCGCGTACCAGCGAACGGCTGACTTCGGCAAAGCGAACACGAAGGTTCACTTGCAACGGCGTCGCCATTTTCAAACGGCTGATGACATTGGCACCGTCGCCCACAAACGCCTGAACCAGACGTTCAGCTTCGGACGCGTCTTCCGGCGCGGCTACTGTACCGGTCAACAGGACGGTGTTTGTACCCATTGTGGCGACATTCACTTTTGCTTCGGGCATCGCCAGCGTCAGCATCTGATCGATGCTGTCGATGTTCGAACCGACGCGAACATTGGCCGACCAGATGATGCCGCCGCGCGAATCGCTGGCATAAATCGTCGTTTCACCGCCTGCTTTGCCAAAGACATACAATTGGCGTTGCGATTTGATCTGGACGTCAGCAACGCCCTCATTGGCGATGAAGACATCGGCCATTGATCCGGGAACGTTGATCAGTTCGCCGCGTCCGATCGACAGGACAATATCCTGCGATGGGCGCACGACTGACTGGGCCGTTGCCGTGCCTGCCGAAATTCCGGCGAGCGGTGCAATGGCGATACCGGCCATCAGCATTGTTGCAGTTAGGCGACGTTTCATGGTCTTGCCCCTCGGTTGGATATTTGCGGCCTGGTGCGCGCAAAATTCAAAGTGTGTTTCGATGTTGCTCATGTTCAGCCTCACCGTACCGTCGCGCCGACAACGGGAAGAATTTCCGCGCTGTTCTTGATTCCGGTTGCCGATTGGCTGACCATTGCACCAGTGCCCTTGGCTACTGGGACTGCGACGGTGTTTTTACCGCGCGTAACCCGTACTGTTGGGCCTTTCGGAGCACCGCCAGCAACGCCGATTCCCGGAGGAGCCGCAGGCTCTTTGCCCGTTGCTGGTTTGGTCCGGCGTTGGAAGCGCGATACGTCGCCGCCGGTTACAAATGTGGTGGATTTGTCGGTTGGACGCGACATCGCCTTACGAAGCAGGGCTTCTTCCTCTTCGGGCGTGGCATCGTCGGGAACCTTGACGGCGCCTGATGCGATCGCTTTTTCCAGCTCGCTCTGATTGTCCGCAATCGAACGGAGCGACAGGCTCAAAGTACCGATGGTTTGTGCAACCGCAACTTTCTCAGCGATGCGCGGGGTTACTTCGAGGGTAACCGTACGGAAGGCCCGAACAACGGTCTTGCCATTTTCATTGGTTTCCTGCGTCGTTGATTGGTCGGTTGCCAGAACGCGAAGGTTGCTAAGAATGGTTTCCGACGCTTTCAGCGCCTCGCCTTCACCCTTAACCGTTTGTGTCAGGACAAGGTCAACACGGTCGCCGGGAAAGACAAAGCCGCCAACACCGGTCTTGGCTGACACAGGAACGGTAACCGCCCGCATGCCTGGGCCAAGCGCCGCAGCAAGGAAGCCGCGGTCGCCGGGTTTCACCAGCGAACCTTGTGTTACAGGCTCACCCGCAGTGACTTGGTGGCGCACAACGGTACCGATCAATTTCGATACGTCGGCCTCACCATCGATGAAATAGGCGTCTTGGACGAGCTCTTCCGGCCACATTTGATAACCGATTGCATCGGCTGTGATGATTGTTCCGGTTGGCAGACCGCGCTGTGCAACAAGAACCTTGGGCCCTTGTTGTTCAACCGGTGCAGCTTCCACTTGTGGGGCTGACGCCCCTGCGAACATGCTACGTGCTGCCAAGGCGGTACCGATCGCAACGATCAGTGCTCCGAGCAGCAGAACCAGCTTCTTCCTATCCATGGCTAATCTAGCCCCCTATTTCACCCGTCAACTGTTGCGGGCATTGGTTGAGATGCGTGGTTACGCACCGAATGGTTAAAATCGGGTTCACCCCGAAGCTGCCGCAACACTTGCGGCAGGCAAATAATGTGTTCCGATGACCCACAGACCGGCGACAGAAATCGCCACGCCATAGGGAATTGCCAATTTGTCACGTTGGCGGCGCATGATGTGCCATGCGCCCATAACAACGGTCAGCAAGCCGCCAACCAGTGCCATCACGATCAATAGTTTCAGGAACCAAGTCGGCTCAATCCACAAAGCAAGCGCGGTCAGCAGTTTGACGTCACCGCCGCCCATTGCGCGCATTGCGAACAATCCGGCCAAAACGGCAAATGCAGCCAATGCAACACCCAGCTGGGCTGCCACATCCGGCCATAGTGCCATGCCGTTTGCCCACCACCACAATGGTGCGGCAAGCGCGATGGCGCCATTCAGCCAGTTGCCGATTTGACGGCTTCGAATATCGGTAAATGCGGCAATCAGCAGCGCGATTGCCAATGCAACAAGCAGTCCGTATTGGAAATATTCGCTTAGCATCTTTGCCCCCAAAGGTCCTTCGAGATGCCGTGCTACAGTGCAGTGCTTACCAAAAAGTAACCAAAGGCAGGAGGTTCATATTAGCCACGCCGACCAAAATGCTGTGAGCGATGTTGCATCCGGTGCAATATTCGACCGCCGTCAGATACCCGCAGATGCTGTTGAAGCGCATTGGACCGCGCCCGATGGTCACAAGATACGGCGTATCGATTGGCCGGCAAATTCCCCTGCGGCGCGCGGGTCGATCCTGTTTTTGCCAGGGCGCGGCGATGCATATGAAAAATATCTTGAGAGCCTGCATCAATGGCATCAAGCCGGATGGCGGGTGACCGCCGCGGATTGGCGGGGGCAGGCCGGATCGGGCCGTTTGGGCGACGATCAGGTTACCGGCCACATAGAGGATTTTTCCCAATGGGTGGATGATCTCGCGGCATTATGGGCAGACTGGAAGGCTGAAACGCCCGGCCCGCATATATTGATGGGCCATTCAATGGGCGGCCATGTTTTGCTGCGATCGCTGGTGGAAAACAGAATTGACCCCGATGCTGCGGTGTTGGTGGCCCCGATGTTGGGATTTTTCGGAAATGTTTTGCCCAACCGTGTCATGCACGGTGCGGCCAAATTGATGCTGCGTTTAAGAGGTGCAAAGACACCGGCATGGAAATGGAGCGAGAAACCGGGAGAGGTGCCTGTTGGCCGTTTCAATCTGCTAACCCACCATAAAGATCGTTATGAAGACGAATTGTTCTGGCGCGATAATCGGCCTGAAATTGTCATGGGTCCGGGCAGTTGGGGTTGGGTAGAGCGCGCCTATGCGTCGATGGGCGTGATATTCGAGCCGGGCGGGCTGGAACAGGTGCAAACGCCAGTTCTTCTGGTCGGGACATCCAATGACAAATTGGTCGACATGCGTTCTATCGAAAAGGCGGCGAAACGTCTGCCGAAAGGCGAATTGATGGCATTTGGTAAAGAGGCGCATCATGAAATTCTGCGCGAAGTTGATGCCGTGCGCGGCCGTGCAATGAACGGCATTACAGAATTTTTGGATAGGGTCGCATCAGCCAAGTGAGCGAGAAAATTTACGACTTTGCGATTGTCGGGGCAGGTATGGCGGGGGCCAGCCTTGCCGCTGAACTTGCGCCACACGCCGATGTTTTGGTGTTGGAAGCAGAAAATCAGCCCGGCTATCACGCCACGGGCCGTTCGGCTGCCTTTTGGGATGAATGTTATGGCGGGCCCGATGTTGTCCCACTGACGCTCGCGTCCGGCCCGTTCCTCAAACAACATGATCTTTTGGCACCGCGCGGCGCTTTGCATATCGGGCGGGCCGAAGATGCGGCCAAAATCGACAATTTCCTGTCGGAGTTTGGTGAAACAGGCGCAACGATAGAGCGCCTTGACCGGGCACAGATCGAACAGAAAATGTCCGGCCTGCGCGGTGAATGGATATATGGGGTTTGGGAACCCGCCTGTTCAGATATCGATGTGGCGGGGCTTCACAGCCTTTATCTTGGCCAAGCCCGTAAGGCGGGGGCCAAATTGATCGTTAGGGCAGAGGTTAAATGCGCTGATCACGGCACGGGTGGCTGGCGCGTTCAAACCGCCGATGGGCAAAGCTTCCGAGCAGCAAAACTGCTCAACGCGGCAGGGGCATGGGCGGATCAAATGGCCCGGATTGCAGGTATAAATCCGCTTGGCATTACACCCTACCGCCGGACCGTGGTGCAATTGCGAACGGACCCCGAACCCGCATCTGACCAGCCGTTGGTGCTCGACATTTCGGGCGGATTTTACTTCAAGCCATCATCCGGGCGTTTGTGGCTAAGCCCGCATGACGAAGAACCTTCTTCGCCGTGTGATGCCGCACCCGAAGAACTGGCGGTTGCAACCGTCATCGACCGTCTTGAAAATGTGGTGGATTGGAAAGTCGAAGGGGTCGATACCAAATGGGCAGGATTGCGTAGTTTTGCCCCTGACCGATTGCCGGTTTACGGGGCAGATTCTGCAAATCCCGATTTTTTCTGGTTCGCGGGCCAGGGCGGATTTGGAATCCAGACCGCGCCTGCCGCTGCCCGGCTGGCGGCTCAACTGCTGCTCGGGCATGACCGTGATGCGATGACGCGCGATCTGGATGCATCGCGCTATGATCCCGAACGGTTTCAGGGCGGCTAAGGCCTAGCATTCGGCCGCATACTTGTTACGATGTAGAGGCAAACACAGCACAGGAGATATCATGGGACATCATTTCGAAATTTACAAAGATAAGGCTGGCGAGTTTCGCGTGCGCTTCAAATATAATTCCGAGATTATGTTCTCGACCGAAGGGTATTCCAACAAAGACGGTGCCAAAAATGCGATCAAGTCGATCCAGAAAAATGGCCCGGGTGCCGACACAGTCGACAACTCCTAACTTCGCAAATTTCGGCCAGCCTCGTCAGCAGCATCGCTGGCGAGGCGGTCTACCCGCTCATTTTCGGGATGGCCGCTATGGCCTTTAACCCAGTGCCATTCGACATTATGGCGCTGAACCAGCCCATCCAGTTCCTGCCACAAATCCGCATTGGCGACCGGTTTCTTGGCGGCGTTTTTCCAACCCTTTTTCTTCCAACCGTGAATCCAGCGGGTGATTCCGTCGATCACATATTTGCTGTCGGTGTATAAGGCCGCATCGCATGGGCGGTTAAGCGCCTCCAATGCGCGGATTGCGGCGGTCATTTCCATCCTGTTGTTGGTTGTGTCAGCCTCTCCGCCCGACAGTTCTTTTTCGGTTCCGCCCTTGCGCAGCAATGCACCCCAGCCGCCCGGGCCGGGATTGCCTTTGCAGGCTCCGTCAGTGTAAATTTCAATGTGCTTCATGCGAATGCTGTGTGGCCGGTTCGGTCGTAAAATTGCAGCCGCCGGACGAAATCCATAGGATCCTTGCGTTCGACGAGAGCATCAGCTGGCGTGTTCAGCCAGTCATCGGCGCGTGACAGAATGAACCGCATCGCCGCGCCCTTGGCCAGAACGGGCAGGCAATCACGCTCCTCCGGCAACAGGGGGCGAACGCTTTCGTACCCTGCAATCAATGCACGCGATATTTCGGGACTAAATGTTTCACCGGTTTGATCGAAACACCAAGCCGCATGGGTCACCGCCAGATCATAAGCGTATGCATCGGTGCAGGCGAAGTAGAAATCGATCATGCCGGAAATTTTATCGCCCACAAACAGGACGTTGTCGGGAAAAAGATCAGCATGAACCACGCCGCTTGGAAGGCCGTGGGGCCACAAATTTGGAAATTGTTCGAGATGGGCGTGAATGAATGCGGGCAGTTCGGGGCTGATCGAAGCCAATGCCGCGTCGCCGCAAGCGTCAGCAAGGAACTGCCACCTGTCCATGCCCATATCGTTTTGGCGCCGTTCGGGGTATCCCGTCGTTGTCTGGTGCATTTTTGCCAGCGCGGCGCCAACCGCGTGTGCCTGCGCCGGATTTGGCGCGGAAGGGGAAACGCCCGATAGAAATTCGATCAAAGCGACGGCCTTGCCGTCCAATTTTCGCGAAAGTGCGCCGCTGGAATCATGTATCGTGCGCGGAACAGGACAGTTGGCGGCAGCAAGATGATCAAGCAGGCTGAGGAAGAACGGCAGGTCTTCTGTGTCGATTCGCCGTTCATACATTGTCAGGATAAACCGGTTTTGCGTGGTTTCTACCAGCCAGTTTGAATTGGAAACGCCCTCGGCAATACCCTTGGCCGAAACCAGTTCGCCAACGTCATATTCCGCAAGCAATCCTGCAAGGTCTTCAGCGCCAAGATGAGTGTAAACAGCCATGGTCCTGCTCGGTCAATCGGCCAATTGGCGCGGGAGCTTGAAGATCATCTTCTCCTCCGCCGTGACCAGCGTATGTTCTTCAACGTCGCGCCACTGCGACAATTGGTCGATGACTTCCCGCACCAGCTCTTCGGGGGCTGATGCTCCGGCGGTTAGTCCCAGTGTCCCCACACCGTTGAGCCATGATGGTTCGATGTCGGTTGCGCGGCTTATCAGCTTTGCTTTTGTTCCCAGCCGCTCAGCCACTTCGACCAATCGCAGCGAATTTGACGAATTGGTCGCGCCGATGACCAGCACCAGATCGCTGCCGGGCGCAATTTGTTTTACCGCGGCCTGCCGGTTTGACGTGGCATAACAAATGTCTTCGGCCTTTGGCCCTACGATCTGCGGATATTTGGCCTTCAATGCGGCAATAATATCCGCCGTATCGTCAACAGATAGGGTGGTCTGGGTCAGGAAAGCCAACGAATCATCGGCCAGAAACGTCAGATTTTTGGCATCCTCGACCGTTTCGACCAGCGTTATCTTTTCGGCGGGAACCTGCCCGATCGTGCCGATTACTTCGGGATGACCGGCGTGACCAACGAAAATAATGTGCCGATCAGCCTCGATCTGGCGTTCTGCCTGGCGGTGCACCTTACTGACCAGCGGGCAGGTCGCGTCGAGAAATTCCAATCCGCGCCGCTGCGCTTCGGCGGGGACAGATTTGGGAACGCCATGCGCGCTGAAGACCACGGGTGCATCTTCGGGCACTTCGTCTAATTCTTCGACAAAGATAGCCCCTTTGGCGCGCAAGCCATCGACGACATATTTGTTGTGGACGATCTCGTGCCGGACATAAACCGGGGCGCCATAGCGTTGAATCGCACGTTCAACGATCTCGATTGCCCGGTCCACGCCCGCGCAAAACCCTCTCGGTGCGGCTATCAAGATCGTCAAAGCGTTTTTTTCGTCGCCGGTCGGTGCGGATTGCAAGGGAGCATTCATATCTGGCCCTCTAGCGCTTTGCCGCATGGCCCGCTAGGGGCGGGAAACATGATTTAGCCGGGGATTGTGCCTCGTGCTGAGATTAAGACTGAATTGAAGGACCAAGCCGCATGAAACCGATCCGTTCGATCCTTTTTGCCACTATTATGGGCGCGGCGCTGGCCGGATGTTCGAATGAAGGGGAATTGGTGGTTTCAGCCGGCGGTGCAGGCGTATCCGCCGTGCGCTCTGCTTGTCCCGCCGTTGGTATTCCGCATTATACTGGCGATGTGACGACGTTCCGGTCGCCCGGCGCAACCACGGCAGATCAGATTGATGTGTCGGCAACGATCACCAATGTTCGCAGCACTTGCAACGAAAATGGCGCGCAGGTCTATTCCGAAGCCACATTCGAAGTGCGCGCCCGCCGTGCCGACACTCGCGGTGCGCGGACGGTTGATTTGCCGTATTTTTCGACCGTGCTGCAGGGCGGTTCGGCTGTCCAAGCGAAACGAATTGGCACAATCCGCGTGAGCTTTGCTGATGGACAGGAACGTGCGGTTGGAAATGGCCGCGCAGGTGCATTTGTAAACCGCGCCGCAGCAACGCTTCCGGCCGAGATTCGTGAACGCATTACCCGCCGCCGCAAACCGGGGGATCCCGATGCGGCACTTGATCCTTTGGCTGATCCGCAAGTGCGGGCTGCGGTGGATCGCGCGACTTTTGAACTGCTCGTCGGCTTCCAGCTGACGCAAGATCAACTCGCCTATAACGCGACACGCTAAAGGCGCATTCAGCAGCGTTTCGCTTGCGATTCCGGCCAATTCGGCTAGGCGCGGCGCTATGTCTGAGAACACATCTGAATCGACCACTTTGCATGCTGCTTTCGCCCGGAAAGTGACGGCTGTTCTGTCCGCTCTTGAAGCGGAAGGCACGCTGCCCGAAGGCATCTCGCTGGCAAATGTCACGGTTGAACCACCGCGTGATCCCGATCATGGCGATCTGGCAACAAATGCGGCGATGGTGCTGGCCAAGCAGGCCAAAACGAATCCCCGCGAACTTGCAGGAAAAATTGTTGAAAAACTGGAAGCTGACCCTTCTGTTTCTAGCGCGGAAATTGCGGGGCCGGGCTTCATCAATATGCGCCTTGCCGCTGATGCCTGGCTGAATGAACTCAGCACCATTGCCGCGCTGGGCGCTACATATGGTAAATCGTCTATGGGCGGCGGCACGCGGGTTAATGTCGAATATGTCTCTGCAAATCCGACCGGCCCGATGCATATGGGCCATTGCCGGGGCGCTGTGGTTGGCGATGCTTTGGCCGCTCTGCTCGAATATGCGGGACACAAGGTTATCCGCGAGTATTACGTCAATGATGCGGGCAGTCAGGTCGATACACTCGCACGTTCTGCCCACCTGCGTTACCGCGAAGCGTTGGGCGACGATATTGGTACCATTCCCGAAGGGCTTTATCCCGGCGACTATCTTGTGCCCGTGGGCGAAGGGCTGGCGAAAGAGCTGGGCGATGAGCTGAAAAATGCCGAGGAATCCGAGTGGTTGCCCGTATTCCGCGCAGCCGCGGTTGATAAGATGATGGAACTGATCAGAGCCGATCTGGCCATGCTGGGCATCCATCACGATGTCTTCGCATCGGAAGCGGCGTTGCAAGCGGCGGGCAAACCTGAACAGGCTGAGAAATGGCTGCGGCAACATGATTTGGTCTATGACGGCATTCTCGAGGCGCCGAAGGGCAAGCAGCTGGAAGATTGGGAGGCGGTTGAGCTTCCGTTGTTCCGGTCAACCAAATTTGGCGATGATCAGGACCGGCCGATTAAAAAGGCTGATGGCAAATGGACCTATTTCGGGGCCGATCTCGCTTACCATATGCAAAAGGCGGACAAAGCCGATGCTTTGATCAACATTTGGGGCGCAGACCATGCAGGCACGGTAAAGCGGATCAAAGCTGCTGTTGCGGCGCTTTCCGAAGGGGCCAAAGAACAAGGCGGCAAGCCGATTCCTTTCGATGTAAAGCTGGTCCAGATGGTCCAGCTGATGCGCGGCGGAGAGCCGATCAAAATGTCCAAACGGTCAGGCAATTTCGTGACGATTGCGGATATGGTCGAGGAAGTCGGCAAGGATGTCGTGCGCTTTACGATGCTGACACGCAAACCCGAAGCGCAGATGGAATTTGATTTCGCCAAAGTTGTAGAAGCGTCGAAAGACAATCCGGTATTTTACGTCCAATATGCCCATGCGCGGATACATTCCAATTTACGCAAGGGCGCGGGCGAGGGGATCGAACCGTCGCCAGCCGCAATTGAACAATTGGGCCGCGAAGAACTCGATCTGGTAAAACAGGCCGCGCAATTTCCCAGAATCGTGGAATCTGCTGCACAAGCGCGCGAACCGCACCGGATCGCATTCTATCTTTATGATTTGGCCGGGGCTTTTCACGCATTCTATAATTTGGGCAACGACCAGCCGGAAAAACGCTTCATCGTGGCACAGAAGCCTGAATTGAGCGCGGCCAGGCTTTTCCTTGCCGTGCAAATCGGGCAAGTTGTTCGAAACGGGCTCGCACTCCTTGGGGTGGACGCGGTCGAGGAGATGTGACGATGATTGTTATGCAGGGATTTGGCCCCGATGACACCGAAGAAGTTGATGCCGAAGAAGTTGATGCCGGTGATGATGCTATTGAAACCGAAACCGAAGAGCTAACGCTGGTCGAAGATGACGAGCCTTTGCCGTGGCTGGAATCTGATTATGACGAGGAAGAAGAGGGCGTTGATACCGGTCGTCTGATTGGTTTTGTTTTGCTCAGCCTCGTTGTGCTCGGGCTGATTCTGGCGGTTGCGTGGTGGTTCTTGCGTGACCGTCCCGACCCCGATTTGATCGAGCAGGGCGGGACGATTGAGGCTTCCGAGGGGGCGATAAAAGAACGGCCCGAGGATGCAGGCGGCAAGCAATTTGAAGGCACCGGTAATGTAGCCCCCACCGTTGGTGAAGGTATTTCGACAGAAGGCCAGCTTGCAGGAAGCGATCCTACCCCGCGTCCGTCAATCGATACAGCACAAAACAGTTCCGCAGTGGCGGTTCAGGTGGGTGCTTACAGCACAAGGGCCGGCGCAAGCACAGCCTGGCAAACGCTGAGAGGGCAGACTGAGGCGCTTAAAGGTTTCAAAAACCGTATTGTCGAGGGCGAAGTCGATGGCGGCAAGGTTTTCCGTTTGCAGGCAATGGCGGGCGATGCCGCAGCGGCCAATCGCTTGTGCAACGCGCTCAAGTCAGACGGAATTGCCTGTCAGGTAAAACGCTAGGCTGGCGGATTGCACCGGCATTATGGCCTGAACGATCCGCCGTGTCGATTTTCCACATCGCGCGGCCTTGATTGACTTGCGTGCGCGGCAAGAGGCTGCAAGCGTATAATCCATGACGCCCGCGATATTCGGAATGGCAGGAACCACCCTTTCCGCCGACGAATTGGCCTTTTTCAAAGAGGCTGATCCGGCGGGGTACATTCTGTTTGGCCGCAATTGTGAAACGCCCGGCCAATTGCGTTCATTGACTGACAGTTTGCGTGATATTCATGGGCGGGATCGGTTGCTGGTTTCCATCGATCAGGAAGGCGGCCGTGTGGCGCGGCTGCGTCCCCCGCAATGGTCCCGTTTCCCTGCCGGTGAGGTGTTTGACACTTTGTTCAAGATCGCCCCCGCCAGTGCGATCGAAGCCGCGCGGCTCAATGCCTATGCGATGGGAATTGAACTTGCCGAAATGGGGATTACGGTCGATTATCATCCGCCGCTTGATGTGCGGCAGGCCGGTGCGCATGATGTAATCGGCGACCGCGCATTAGGGGCGGAGCCGCAGCAAGTTGCCGCGATTGGCCGCGCGATCCTGGACGGGCTGGCGAAGGCCGGAATAGCGGGCTGCATCAAACATATGCCGGGACACGGCCGGACCACGGTGGATACGCACAAATCAATGCCGACCGTGACCGCCAGTGACGAAGAGTTGGAATGGGACATTGCACCATTTCGTGATCTTTCCAGCGCCCCGATTGGCATGACAGGGCATTTGCTGTTCACCGCATGGGACACGAAAAATCCCGCCACCCTATCGCCGACTATAATCAAAGATGTGATACGCGAAAAAATCGGCTTTGATGGACTGCTGCTGACCGATGATATCGATATGGAGGCACTGGCAGGCACTGTGGCGGAACGATCCGAAAAGGCCATAGCGGCAGGGTGCGACCTTGTGCTGAATTGCTGGGCCAAGATGGATGATATGACGCAAATTGCTGCGCGCTTGCCGGGCATGACCGATCAGGCGGCGGAAAGGTTGGATCGCGCATTAAACGCGACAGGAAATGCACAGGCTGGCGGTGACAAGACTGAAATACTCGCCCGGCGCGATGCATTTCTGGAACTTGCAGGGCAGGCCGCATGAGTGACGACGGCCTGATGTTCACCGAAGCGGCAATGGGGGCCGATTCCGATTGGATCGCCCCAGGTGATGCGGACACAGATGATAGTGCGCTGTATCTCGAACTTGATGGCTGGGAGGGTCCGCTCGATCTGCTGCTTGATCTTGCCCGCCGCCAAAAGGTCGATCTGCGGCAAATTTCAATCTTGTCGCTGGTTGACCAATATCTCAACTATATCGAACAGGCCGAAGCGTTGAAGCTGGAGCTGGCCGCCGATTATCTGGTGATGGCGGCATGGCTGGCATATCTCAAATCATCGATGCTGCTCCCTAAGGAAGAGCAAGAGGACCCAAGCCCGGAAGAACTCGCGCTGAAACTGCAATTGCGATTGCAAAGGCTGGGTGCGATGCGCGAATCGGCGGCACGATTGATGGCGCGCGACCGGACCGGGCGCGATGTGTTTCTGCGCGGAAAGCCTGAAGGGCTGCGGATTGATCGCAAAATTCAATGGCGCAGCGATTCATACGCACTCATCCAGGCCTATGGGCAGGTTAAGGCACGCACTGCGCCAGCAATCCATATGGTGAGAGAGCGTCCTGTGATGACGCTGGACAGCGCGCTTGACCGGGTGTCAGCAATGCTGGGCGTGACGCTTGACTGGATGAGGTTGGAAGAATTTCTTCCGCCGCATGCGGAGCCGCGACTGCGCCGTTCGGCGTTGGCTTCAAGTTTTGTGGCTGCGCTGGAACTGGCGCGGCTGGGTAAGGCGGAAATATCGCAGGACGAATCTTTCGGCCCCATGCGGCTGCGCCGGATCACGGTATGAGCGAACGGCCCGACGATCTGCTCCGCGCGGTTGAAGCGACATTATTCGCCAGCGAAGAGCCGATGACTGTGGAGGCGGTTGCCAGCCACCTTGGCGATGCGGATGTTGGCGCAGTGCGCGAATCCATTCGGACATTGTCCGATCATTATGCCAGGCGGGGTATCAATCTGGCCGAACGCGGCAAGAAATGGCATTTCCAAACCGCGCCCGATCTTGCGCATCTGTTACGACGAGAGCGGGAACAGGTCCGCCGCCTGTCGCGTGCGGCGACTGAAGTTCTTTCCATCATCGCCTATCACGAACCGGTCAGCCGTGCCGAAATCGAATCGATCCGCGGTGTGCAAACAGCCAAGGGTACGCTCGATGTGTTGATGGAAGCGGGATGGGCAAAAATTGCAGGTCGACGTGAAGTTCCGGGCAGGCCGGTGATTTATGCAACCACGCCGGAATTTCTCCGGCATTTCGGATTGTCTTCACGCCGCGATTTGCCGGGGCTGGATGAATTGCGCGCGGCCGGGCTGCTCGATCCGGTTGAGGATGCCTTTGAGGCTTTGGTTGGTGAGCCGTTGGTTGGGCCGGCGGATTCCGAGCAGGATGGGCAAGCAGAATGCAGCGAATCCGAAACGGATTTGGATCGGCCCGTGGGCGAAACGCAGCGTGATGCTGGCATTGACCCCGCTTGATCCCTATATCCGTTGAAATAACAATTTAGAGAGAACTCCCATGGGTATTGGTTGGCCGCAGCTTCTTGTCATCGCACTGGTTATTCTGGTGCTATTCGGGCGAGGAAAGATATCTGAGATGATGGGCGATTTTGGCAAGGGAATCAAAAGCTTCAAGCAGGGCATGAATGAAGAAGACAAGGCCGAGAAAAAGCCTGCTGGCCAGATCGAAGCGCCAGTGCAAGAAGCGAAGCCTGCTTCGGAAGGCGTGGCCAAAGATCATGCGTCAGCGCCGACCGACAAATCCTGAATTTGCTTTAGAGCGCCGCGCCCGCAATGTTTGATATTGGTGCCATTGAATTGCTGGTCATTGTGATTGCCGCGATAATAGTGATCGGCCCAAAAGAGATGCCCGCAGCCTTGCGCCTTGCGGGGCGCTGGGTCGGGAAAATTCGCCGGACTTCTGCTCAGTTCCGTTCCGGTTTCGACGCCATGGTGCGCGAGGCGGAGATGGAAGACATGGACAAAAAGTGGAAAGAGCAGAACGAACGGATAATGGCGGAAACTCCTCAAGCAGAGATGGGGCCACTTGATGCCGGGGTTGGTTATGCCGGGCCCAATGAGGGGGAAGAAGCAGGCGGCAACACGTCCGATTCCGCCGCGGTGAAAGGCGCTGATGAAATTGGCGATCAACCAGACTTGCCGCTTGATCCAGAAAAGGGGCGCTGATCAGTCATGGCACTGGGCGTGAAGGACATTGACGATAGCAAGGCACCGCTGCTCGACCATCTGGTTGAACTGCGCACGCGGCTGGTGCGTTCTGTTTTTGCTCTCGCCGTTGGGTTTGGCATTGGCCTGTTCTTTGCGGACAAGGTTTATGGCTTTCTCGTCCTTCCACTGGAGGCTGCCTTTCCGCCGGGGGAGGGTAAGCTTATTTATACCAAGCTGTATGAAGCCTTTTTTGTCGAGCTGAAGGTCGCACTGTTTGCAGGTTTCTGCATGACCTTTCCGATCATCGCGAACCAATTATGGGCCTTCGTTGCGCCGGGCCTATACGCGAAGGAAAAGCGCGCATTTCTGCCGTTTCTGTTCGCTACGCCGATCCTGTTTACCGCTGGGGCGGCGCTGGCATATTATGTCGTAATGCCCACCGCATTCCGGTGGTTTATCGGGTTCGAGGGTGTAACCGGGGGAATCCCGTTGGAGGCGCTTCCGGCAGCAGGAGAATATCTGTCACTTGTGATGCAGTTTATACTGGCTTTCGGGATCAGTTTTCTGCTGCCCGTCTTGCTGCTGTTGTTGAACAAGGCCGGTATCGTGAACCGGCAACAACTTGCAGGCGCGCGCCGCTATGTGATTGTCGGGGTTGTCGCAGTCGCTGCGATTATCACGCCGCCTGATCCGGGCTCACAGCTGCTGCTGGCGTTGCCATTGCTGCTGTTGTTTGAAGGTTCATTGCTGATCATGCGATTTGGCGACCGCCGTACAGATGGGGCAGACGAAGACAATGCATCCGCTGCCGAAGAGATTCCTCACGAGAATTGAACAAATCTCAATGAGAGCTTTGTGCAGAACCCAGCAGCCAGTCCAGTATCAAGCCGCGTATCAAGCGCCCGTACAAGGCGTATTGCGAACCCCAAATCCGGCCATCAAATCTCGAGCGCGCATAAAAAAGCGGGACCCGAAGGCCCCGCTCTAGAATTCGTTATGTAACGATTTACGGGCTAGCCGGAGTATCGTCGTCATTGCCGCCAGCGATAACGATGCCGGCAATAATTGCTGCAGCAGCAAGCAGGGCAAGAATGATGCCTGCGCCGCCATTGTCGCCACCGAGACGGCTTTCGCCCTCTACAGGTGCAGCGGCACGATCAGCTTCAACGCTTTGTGCAATAGCTGGCGATGCAGCCAGAGTTACTGCCGCAGTCGCGGCAAGTAGGTTACGGAACTTCATCAAATCGTCTCCTCAGAGCTCTTCTATCTAAACTAAACTCTCCGTCCCATTACGGTAATCACCCTGACTAGGCAAGTCCCAAAAATGTAACAGCATCCGAATTATGTTACCGAATTGTAACACTTATCCTTGTTTCTCAATTCATTTTGCAAACGGCCCATGAGCCGCGATTTCAGCAGCGTCCAAGATCAGTCTCATTCACCGAATCTCTTATGCTAGCTGGGATATTATCGTTTCAAATCGGTTAAAGTTCCGAGTTTGTTTAGCTTTTTCTGTCGAGCCGTTCCAGATTTCCGCTGAATCGAAAAGGCAGCTCGATCAATTCGCGCTGAATGCCCTGCGGCCGTTCACCCAGGTCTCCAAAACCGTCGTTTTGCGCAAATCCGTAGGTGCAGCGAGCATGGGATCGCGGTCCACAAACAGGAAATCGGCCCTTTCCCCCGCGACAAGCCGTCCGAATCGGCCTTCGGCAAATCCGGCATAAGCGCCCGCAGACGAGAATGCGGCCAATGCTTGTTTGCGATTGATGCTTTCTTGCGGGCGCCACCCGCCGAATGGTTCGCCGTCCGGCCCAGTGCGTGAAATCGCTGCGGCAAGCCCCGCAAAAGGATCGGGCGATTCGACCGGAGCATCAGAACCGAAGGTCAGGACAGCCCCCGTTTCACTCAGCGTTTTCCAGGCATATGCGCCCTCTAATCGGGCCGGATCAAGGCGGGCTTCTGCCATGACCCGGTCAGAAGTTTGATGAACCGGCTGCATCGATGCGACGATCCCGTGCTGCCCGAATTTTGCCAGATCAGCCGGATCGACAATTTGTGCATGCTCAATGCGCCAACGGCGATCACCCGTATAAGTTTCCGACATTTCGTCGATCGCATCCAACACCTCGGCATTGGCAGCATCGCCAATGGCATGAATGGCGAGTTGAAATTTGTCGAGCGCGGCGCGGCTCATAAGGTTACGCAATTGCGCGCCGGTTTTGAGCGGTAATCCGGTATTGCCCGGATCATCGGCATAGGGCTGTTTCAGCCACGCCCCGCGTGATCCCAGTGCCCCGTCGAGATATAGCTTAACGCCGTTCAACCGCAATTTGTCGTCATACAGCCATGGGCTGGGGCTGGGGCCGCCGATCAGCTGCATTGCCGCCGTGCCCGACGCATATGACATAATGCGAATATTCAGCCATCCGCCATCACCGGCGCGGCGAAAGGACTGCCAATCCTCAATCGTGCTTCCCATATCGGCAACGGCTGTGATGCCCAACGAAAGCAGAATGTCCTGCGCCTTGGCCAAGGCAAAATCGCGGTCTTCGGGGCGCGGTTCAGGAACGGCATTTTGCACCAATGATGCCGCATTGTCGACGAAGATGCCCGATGGCTGATTGCCGGCAGAACGTTCAATCCGGCCGCCTTCGGGGGATGTTGTTGCAGCATCTATGCCCGCCATTTCCATTGCTTTGGAATTGGCCCATCCGGCGTGCCCATCGACACGGCCCAGCCAAACCGGACGGTCTGCGACAATCGCGTCCAGTTCGGCAGCGGTGGGAAAGCGACCGAGGCCCCATTTTTCCTGGTTCCATCCGCGCCCGATGATCCAGCGCCGTTCTGGGTTATCGGCAGCATATTGCGCGATTTTTGCCTGCGCTTCTTCAAGCGAATTGGTCTCTGACAGATCAAGCGACAGAGCGCCAAATCCAAGCCCCAACACATGCAGGTGGGAATCGATTAGGCCGGGGATCATTATTTTGCCCTTGCCATCAATATAGGCGTCGATTTCGGGCGTGCGGACATCGCCGCTGTGATATACCTGTTTGATCTTGCCATCATCGCCGATCAGCAGGCCGGTGAAGCGGTCCAGATCGCCGGAATTATCGATTGTGATGCCTTGGACATTGTCGATCAAAGTATCGGCCAATGCTGGGCTGGCGATCAGCGCGGTTGCTGCAATCAGGCTGGCTGCGAGTTTTCTCATTTTGTTTTTCCGCCTTTAGGAAGCCGCCGGATCAGCGCGCTGGTATCTTGCCGCCCGCCATCCATGGCTTGAATTTCATTGTAGAATTTGTCGACCATTGCGGTGACGGGGCTGTCCAAACCAAGCTCTGCGGCCTCTTCCAACGCATAGTCCAGATCTTTACGCATCCAATCGACCGCAAAGCCGAAATCAAACTCGCCATCGACCATAGTCTGCCAGCGATTTTCCATCTGCCAGCTTTGTGCTGCGCCGCCCGAAATGGCATCGAGCACCCTGCCGGAATCGATACCAGATGCCTGAACCAGCCGGATCGCTTCGCTAAGCCCGCCTAGCACCCCTGCGATGCACATCTGGTTCGCCATTTTGGTCGTCTGACCGGCCCCGGCATCGCCAACATGAACGATCCGCGCACCATAAGCTTCCATCACAGGTTTTGCGCGGTCAAATGCACGAGCTGAACCACCGCACATTATCGCCAGCGCACCATTTTCTGCGCCCGCCTGACCACCAGAAACGGGCGCGTCAATTGCGGCGATGTTGCGTGTGTTTGCCGCGCCTTCCAATATGCGGGCCATCTTTGCCGATACGGTCGTGTGGTCGATAAATAATGCGCCATCATCCATCGCATCAAGCGCACCTTCTGGTCCCATCGCGACTTCGTGCAAATCATCATCATTGCCAACGCATGTGATCACCACCGCAGCATTTTTTGCCGCTTGTGCAGGTGTTGCGGCAAGGGACGTTTCGTGCCCCAACGATCGCTGATCAGCCTGCCATTTTTCTGCCCGAGCTTCGGTGCGGTTATAGCCGGTGACGCGGTGGCCCTTGCTGGCAAGATGGCGCGCCATCGGCCCGCCCATCACGCCCAGTCCGATAAATCCGATGGTAAGTCTTTCTGACATGGCAGCGGGATTACGGATTTCGAGCCGCAAAGCAAATGCATATGCAGCAAAACGCATTCCGCTGTTCCCCAATGCCGTGATTTCGCTTAGTTCATCGCCATGAAACAGAATGCCCGCGAACAGCTTACCATCGATCATATCCGCGCCGCTGCAAAGCGGATCGACGGCGCGGTGGTTCATACGCCCACGCTGCACAGCAAAACATTGTCGCAGATTACCGGCGCCGAAGTGTGGCTGAAATTTGAAAATTTGCAATTCACCGCTGCCTATAAGGAGCGCGGTGCGCTCAACGCGCTGTTGTTGCTGACAGAGGAGCAACGCGCGCGCGGCGTAATTGCTGCTTCGGCAGGAAACCATTCGCAGGGCTTGTCCTATCATGGCCGCCGGCTGGGTGTGCCGGTTAAAATCGTTATGCCCAAACCGACGCCGACGGTGAAGGTGATGCAAACCGAAAGCGTTGGCGGCGATGTGGTTCTGCATGGTGAAACATTCGATGAGGCCTATGCTCATGCGCGCAAACTAGAGGGTGAATTGGGGCTGACTTTCGTCCATCCGTTTGACGAACCCAATGTTGCCGCCGGACAGGGCACAGTCGCATTGGAAATGCTGGAGGCTGTGCCTGATCTTGATATGATTGTGGTGCCTGTCGGGGGTGGCGGCTTGATTTCCGGCGTTTCTGTTGCCGCAAAATCGATCAAGCCTGACATTAAGATTGTCGGAGTTCAGACCGCGGAATTTCCCGCATTCTACGAACTTGTAACGGGTAAGCAGCTTTCAGGAAAAGGGCTAAGCCTCGCAGAAGGAATCGCGGTAAAAGAGCCGGGTTTTTTCACCCGCGAGATCGTTCGGGAATTCATTGACGAAATGCGCGTCGTCAAGGAATCCGCGATTGAAGAGGCGATTTCTTTGTTGCTCGACATAGAAAAAACCGTGGTTGAAGGTGCGGGCGCTGTAGGGCTGGCGACATTGTTGCCCCCCGCCAGCGGCGCACCAAGGGAACAGTTTGTTGGCAAGAAAGTCGGTGTCATCCTGACCGGCGGGAACATCGAACAACGCTTTCTGGCCAATGTTATCCTGCGTAACTTGGTCCGGACCGGGCGGATATCGCGTGTCAGCATCATTCTTGATGACCGCGCCGGGGCGTTGCAGCACGCGACCGGAATTTTTGCAGAGCACAATGCGAATATTATCGAAGTGACGCATCAACGGATTTTCGGAAACCTGTCTGCCAAGAATATTCAAACCGATATTGAATTTGAAGTTCGCGATAAGGCGGCGCGTGACCGATTGCTGAAGGCGTTGGGCGAAGCGGGCTACAGGTTTGATCTGATCAAATTGCAGGGAAAAACCGCCAGCAAGTTCAGCAGCACTTAGCATATTTTTCTGATCGATTCGGCCTTGCTCGCCCGGATTTGAGTTAAACAAGCGGCGCCCAACTGCCGCATTTCGAGACATTCTTCGGATGGGCCGGGAAATTGTGCAAAGTAATCAACCATTAACCGAGTTTCATGGTTAAAGGTCTTTTACCGGACCGCTCTGCGCGCCATATAGGTGGGACTTCGCAATCGATCCAATTCCCGCTGTAAGAGGATGCAGTCCAAGCCGTGACGGCCCCCGTTCGCTTTCCCCGTTTTTTTGTGACGACGCCCGCTCCGTGCCCCTATTTGCCGGGCAAGACGGAACGTAAAGTGTTCACAGAGCTGAAAGGCGATCATGCCGATCAGCTGAACGAAGCTTTGGGCAGGATCGGATTTCGTCGCAGTCAGACGGTTGCATACCGGCCCAGCTGTATTGACTGCAATGCATGCGTGTCTGTCCGCGTTGCCGCCGAGGATTTTCAAGCCAGTTCGACCCAGCGGCGCAATATGCGCCGCAACAGCGATCTGATTTCGACCGAATGCCGCCCTTGGGCGACGGAGGAACAATTCGATCTGTTGCAGCGTTATCTGGGTGTTCGCCATCCGGGCGGCGGAATGGCGACTATGGAGGAAATCGACTATGCCGATATGGTCGAACACACCCCTGTAAACAGCCAATTGATCGAATATAGGGAACCTTCGGATGGACTGCTGCCGGGCCGGCTTGTCGGTGCCTGTCTGACTGATCGTCAGGACGATGGCCTGTCGATGATTTACAGTTTTTACGACCCCGAGCATGAGGCAAGATCCGGTCTTGGAAATTACATCATTCTTGACCACATTCGCCGGGCAGCGGCGCAGGGCTTGCCCTATGTCTACCTTGGATATTGGGTCCACGGATCGGACCGAATGCGTTACAAAGTCCGCTACCGCCCGCTTGAAAAACTGGGCCGCGATGGTTGGCAGCGCCTCTCCCGTGAAGAGCAGGACGCTCTTATCGCAGAAACCGCGAACAAGCCCCGCGTCGAAGAACGCGTGGGCGCTGCGGGCAAAGAAGGCGGCCAGGAACAATATCAAACTGTTTCGAGCGATTGATGGCCTGAAAATCGGCGGCGCTTGCGTTGCATTGGCAGCGATGAATATCGCGCCTGCTTCAGCCTATGCCCAAGCCGCCGACGCATCGCGCGGGCTTGAAAAGCTAATACCCGATGGCGCCGTCGAAAATCCCGAAGATTGGGCGGCGGATGCTGATGTTCAGCAACCAACGGCTGGGCAAGATGCGCCGCTTGCGACGGATTCGCCCATGGCACCGATGCCTGATCTGACGGTCGGATGGCCCGACAATTTGGATCTACCAGAGATTGGTTCCGTCGGACCGGATGAGGTGATCGAATTCACCGCACCCGACCTGCCAGATACCGGGGTCGCCACCGGCGGCACGTTGGAATATGTCAACAATGCGTTGGTCCTTGCGTTCCCGGATGACGAAAATTTGTTTCCGCTGCGAGATGAATTTGTAGATCGCTTCAAGGGGCTGTCGACCATTCAGGCGCTTTCGGATCGCGATGAAAATGTCGCGCAGCTTGGTGCCAGAGCGAGGGCGGATGAAGAACTGTTGATCGATATTTTGCGCGTTTACGGTCATTATGACGCGCAGGTAACGCGTACCATCGCAGGCATTCAATCAGCGGATGATGATAGCGATGAAACGGCGCGGGTTCGGTTCGATATTGTCCCCGGAACGCGGTATCGTTTCGGCATGATTGACTTGGGCAATTTGGCATCTGCACCTGATGCAGATGCCTTGCGCGGGGCGTTTGAGATACAGGCTGGTGATCATGTATCGAGCGACAAAATAGTTGAGGAAAAGCACGATCTCGATGCGGCATTGGGTGAAACCGGTTATCCATTTGCTATTATAGACGAAGCCGAACTGCTGATTGATCATCGCGCTTTGCAAGGCGATTTGACGATACCGGTCGACCTGAAGGGAAAGTATGAATTTGGCGCCGTGGTCAGCGCGCTGCCCGATTTTCTCTCTGGCGAGCATTTGGCGAAGATTGCCCGATTTGATCCGGGCGACACTTTCCAGCGCAGCCTGCAATTTGACCTGCGCCGCGCGATTACCGCGACGGGGCTTGTGTCATCCGTCACAATCACCCCGCGTGAAGTGGAACCCCCAGCGGGGTCTGAACCCGGCATCGTGGATATCGACGTAGAGATGACCAAGGCGCCGCTGCGTACCATTGCGGGGGCGATCGGTTATGGTTCGGAAGAGGGCATCCGCATCGCTGCAAGCTGGGAACATCGGAACCTGTTCCCCCCAGAAGGTGCCTTGAAAGTGCGCGGTATTCTGGGAACGCGTGAACAATTGGCAGGCATTACGTTCAAAAAGAACAATTTTGGCGGACGCGACCGGATACTCAATCTCGATGCCTATGCAACGACGATTGACAGCGATGCCTTCGATGCGCGCACCGTGGCATTTGTTGGCAGTTATGAACGCAAATCGACTTTGTTGTTCCAGAAGCCGCTTAGCTGGAGTTTTGGTTTCGAAGCGGTTGCGACCGCTGAACGTCCGCCGGAACTGAACGGAGTGGTTCAGCCGCGCCAGACATTCGTTATTGGTGCGCTGCCTGTCAGCGCCATGCTTGATACGACGGATGATCTGCTCGATCCCAGCGAAGGTTTTCGGCTGGGGTCGCGCCTGTCGCCCGAAATTTCGCGAACCGATGGAATGCAAAGTTTTTATCTTCGCAGCCAGCTTGATGCGAGTTTCTATCGAGCAATTGGGGACAGGGCCGTCATTGCTGCACGAACACGGATTGCGTCGATACCCGGCACGGATCTTGCCAATATTGCTCCGTCGCGGCGGCTTTATGCTGGCGGCGGCAGCTCGGTGCGCGGCTATGGATATCAGCAAATCGGCCCCCAAGACATGGCCGGTGACCCCAGCGGCGGGCGCTCTTTGGTTGAATTTTCGCTGGAGGCGCGGGTTGAAACCGGATTTATGGACGGCGCGGTTTCTGTCGTTCCTTTTGTGGATGCCGGATCGGTCGGAACGGGCACCACGCCTGATTTTGAAGAGATCAAGGTTGGTGCAGGTTTGGGCATCAGATATGAAACAGGCTTTGGGCCAATCCGGGTCGATGTTGGTGCGCCGCTCAATCCTGGGCCGAATGACAGCCCGGTCGCTGTATATGTTTCGCTTGGGCAGGCATTCTGATGGCTGATGTGCCCGCCGCCGAAGCGCCCATAAAGACGCGCAAAAAACGCAAAATAATCGCCGGCGGTATTGCCGCGCTGTTGGCCTTGGGCGCGTTGGCGTTTGTTGTGTTCAATTCACCAATCGGCAAGCGTTTTGTGGCCGACCAAATCGCGGCGGCGGCGCCTGCATCGGGCCTGCGTTTCGACGTTGGCCGGATCGAGGGCGATCTGTTTGGCGAAGCGACGTTGAACGATGTTACATTGTATGATCCCAAGGGAGAGTTTCTGACGATTCCCGTGGTTGAACTCGATTGGAATCCGCTTGCGTGGCTGACGCGCGGTTTGGACGTGAACAAATTGGCGGCACGGCGCGGGACGTTGCTACGCCTACCGCAGCTTGAACCCGGTGATCCAGATGCGCCGATCCTGCCCGATTTTGATATCAGGATAGGCCGTTTCGAAATTGACCAACTGACAATCGCGCCGGGTATTGCCGGCGAGACATCGCCCTTGGTTGATCTGGTCGCCGAAGCCGACATTCGCGGCGGACGTGTATTTATGAAGGCAGAGGGTGATCTTGGGGCTCAGGACCGCCTTTTTGCGCTAATTGATGCCGAACCTGATGGCGACAAATTCGATATTGAACTGGACTATCATGCGCCCGCAGGCGGTGTTCTGGCAGGCTTGTCTGGCGCTGAACAAGGCTATACCGCGCAGGTGAAGGGCGAGGGTAGCTGGTCACGCTGGACCGGATATTCCTTGGTTAAACGGGGCAATGAACGTTTTGCCGCATTCAGAATTTCGAACCTGTCTGGCACTTACAATATCCTCGGGCAGATTAACCATGGCGGCCTGTTGACCGGCATTTCCGCAAGGGCCGCGGGGCAATCCACGTCGATTGGTGTGACGGGCACGCTCGAACAAAGCGTCTTTGACGGGGCCATCAATCTGATCGGCGGCGGCATTCGCGGCCGCGGCGATGGCGCGATTGATCTGGCGGACAATAGTTTCGAAAATTTCACCATAGACGCAGCAGTGACTGACAAAACTTTGTTGGGCGGGAACGTCCAGCTTGGCAATGCGACGTTGAATGCGGCGCTAAACGGGGCATTTCGTGATCTGACCATCGACCACAATCTGTCGGTTGATGAAGCCATATCGGGCGAAGTACGGCTGGTGAACATCGTCCAAAGCGAAACGGTGACTTTTGACGGCGTGCGCTGGGCTGTGCCGTTGAATGCTGGCGTGGCGAAAATCGAAACCGGCATGGCAATGGTCGATCCGAAACTGGTTGGCGGCAAGCTGGCCGGCGTTCTGACCCTAAGCGGATCGACTTTACTATCGCAGGATTTGCGGCTGGTGTTTCCTGACGCCAAGGCCAATATTGCCGTGCGCGGTGATCTGAATGCTGGTGCGTACCGCCTGACCGGACCTGCCGATTTTCGCGGTCTTACCTTGCAGAATCTCGGCGCGGTCAGCGGCAATGCCAAGATTGATCTGGACATACGCGATACCGGCCTGTGGGCGCTCAAAATGACATTTTCGGCCCGTATTCCGCAAGTATTCAATGACACGCTGGCCAATCTGGCGGGCGCGGCTATCGCTGTAAATGGCGGAATATCCGTTGGTTCGAACAGCCCGCTGGATTTTCGAAATGTGGCGGTGAGTGGCGATAAATTGTCGCTCAATCTTGGTGGCACTGCCGCGCAAGGCACCGCGTCGATTGTCGGTACAGGATCACATGTACAATATGGCGATTTCACCGTGGAGGCGTCGCTGGATGATAGCGGCCCAAATGCGAATTTGCTGTTCGCAAATCCGATTCCTTCTGCCGGAATGCGCGAGGTAAGGGTCGCGATCAGCCCCAGCGAAAAGGGCTTTGATATCGAAACAAACGGCCAATCTACTTTGGGTGATTTTGACGGAACTTTGGCGCTAATCTTGCCGGAAGTTGGCCCGACATATATCGACATCAATTCTCTGAATGTATGGAAAACATCGGTCACCGGGCAATTGAGATTGAAAGACGGCGCCGCCGATGGTTCTCTGCGTCTCAGCGGCGGGGGGCTTGATGGGAAAATTGGATTGGCCGCACGCGGAGGCGGGCAAGGTTTTGCGTTTGAAATCGGCGCCAGCAGGGCGAAATTTGGCGGCAACACGCCAATCTCTGTTGCCCGCGCCGAACTTGAGGGGCGCGGTTTCCTTAAAGATAACACCTCCACCTTGAATGCGGAAATGACGGGCGAGGGGCTGACATATGGCACGCTGTTTATCGGGCGGTTTTCCGCACGGAGCGGGCTTGAAAATGGCACGGGTTTTGTCAATGCGGCCATTTCCGGCAGGCGGGGCAGCCGCTTTGCCTTGCAAGTCAATTCGGGAATTGAACCGGGGCAGGTGGCGGTTGCGGCACGCGGGCAGTTTGCCGGTGAAAATATCAACATGCCGCGCCGTGCGGTGCTGACGCAGCAAAAAGATGGCGGCTGGCGTTTGGCGCGATCGCTGGTCCAATATGGCGATGGAGGAGTGCTGCTTTCGGGCGAGTTTGGCGGCGGTAACACCGCCATGAAGCTTGATCTTGACCAAATGCCATTGTCGCTGATCGATCTGGCTTTTTCCGATGTCGGGCTTGGCGGTTCGATTTCCGGCCGTGTCGATTTTGCAACCAACCGGATTGGCGCGCCGACAGGCAATGCGCGTATTGTTGTCGATGATCTTACACGGTCCGGGCTGGTTCTGTCTTCTCGGCCGGTCGATCTTTCACTGGTCGGCCAGCTGTCGCCCGATAAATTACAATTGCGCGCTGTTCTGGATGAAGGCGACAAGCGCAGGGGCAGGCTGCAGGCGCGTATTGTGAACATGCCCGCTGCGGGCGGGCTGGGCGACCGGTTGCAAATGGGTGAGCTGCTGGGGCAGCTGCGCTTTAACGGGCCAGCATCATCGCTGTGGCGTTTGGCTGCGGTTGAGGCGATTGACCTGACGGGCCCCGTTTCCATCGCCCTTAATGCAACCGGAACATTGGCCAACCCGCGTGTCACAGGATCGTTGGCGAGCGATAGATTGCGCGTCCGCAGTGCGCTTTCGGGAACCGATGTTCGCGATGTTTCGGCCCGCGGCAGTTTTGCCGGATCAAGGCTGCGGCTTTCGCGGTTTTCGGGCAGCACGGCCAATGGCGGCACGGTTTCAGGCAGCGGGTTCATTGATCTTCAGAATCTTGGCATTCAAGGACCGCAAATTGATCTGCGCCTTGCGGCCCAAAATGCTCGTTTGCTCAACGCCAACGGCCTCAATGCAACAATTACCGGCCCGCTGCGGCTGATTTCGGACGGCGTGGGCGGCACCATCGCCGGGCGGGTTGAAATTGACCGCGCCAGTTGGCAGCTTGGCACAGCGGCGAACGATCTGGCGTTGCCGCAGATCAACACACGCGAAATCAACGTGCCTGCCGATATCGCCCCGCCGCGCCAACGCTACAGGCCGTGGCGCTATTTGATCGACGCCCGCGCCGACAGCCGGGTCGAGGTTGACGGCATGGGCCTCGATAGCGAATGGCGCGCTGATATCAATCTGCGCGGGACCACCGATGATCCGCGCATCGGCGGGCAAGCGCAGGTGGTGCGTGGTTACTACAGCTTTGCCGGAACGCGGTTTGAGCTGACTCGTGGACGGATCAATTTTGACGTCAGCGTACCAATTGATCCGCGTGTCGACATCATTGCCGAAACTGATCAGAACGGCCTGGACGTTACGGTCAGCGTTCAGGGCAATGCACAATCGCCAGAGATCAGCTTCAATTCTATTCCCGCGCTGCCAGAAGAAGAAATTCTGGCCAGGCTGTTGTTCGGCGGCTCGATCACCGAATTGTCTGCCACTGATGCGCTGCAACTTGGCACAGCATTGGCCAGCCTGCGCGGCGGGGCGGGGCTTGATCCGATCAACCAATTGCGCACTGCCATCGGGCTGGATCGTCTGCGGATCGTGGGTGCTGATCCGGCATTGGGACGCGGCACAGGGGTTGCGGTTGGAAAGAATATCGGGCGGAAATTCTATGTCGAGATTATCACCGACGGACGCGGTTACAGTGCGACAGAAGCCGAATTCCGCGTGACCAGCTGGCTTTCTCTACTCGCCAATGTGTCCACGATTGGCCGCGAAAGCGCCTCGCTGGAAATTAGCCGCGACTATTGACGCGAAGCATAGAGCTTGGCTTCTGCTGCGCGGCGGCGTGACAGGCCCTTCAGCACCTTGCCGCCAGCTTTGTTCCAACGCATAAATTCGCGCATTGCACCGTCGAAATCAACGCCTAGATCAACGTCTAGATCACTGCCTAAGTCATTGCCCAAGACATTGCCTAAATCTTTGGCAAAATCACCGGCGCGGTGACGCTTGGTCAAGGTGGCCCGCGCAATCGCGCCGGTGTTATAGTGAAAACTGACCAACGCATCGAACTGTGGCTGAGTGGTGGGCGCATCGCCCAATGCCCGCGCAACATCATCTGCATAACGGCCCAGATCCCGTTCGAACCGCGCATCACATTGCGCCTGTGTCCACACTGTGCCCGGTCCGATTTCGCGGCCCGTTGCGCCCCAGCCGATTGTCCAAGGATGGCCGCCGGTGCCTGGGTCAGGATAGGCTTCGACCAAGCCGTCTGGCCTCAGGCGCGCGCAGCCTTCAAATTGCTTGATCAATGCGATGCCGCGCTCGCTAATCCTACAGGATGGAACGGATGGAACACAGTCCAGAGGAGACATTTGCGCCTTGCCGGATGCGCCGCTGACGGCATTGTCGATGGCCCGGTCGAGCCTATCAACCTCTTGCTGTTCTAGCCCGCGCCCCAGCATATTGCGGACGGTGTCGAAAATCGGTGTGCGTTTCATGGGAAGTGCCTCGTCATTGGGGATTGGAGGCGCAGGTATTAGGCACGGGCGGGGCAAGTAGGAAAATGAAATCAATGTTGCGCGTGCAAGTGCCAGCCTGTTCCTTTGGCGGGCAAGGGGTCACAATCGGGCGGCGAGACGTTGGCCGAAGTAATTGGCGCAGGCGCTTATTGGGGCATTTAATTGGACATTGGTGATATGCCTACAACCCGTCACCGATCAGCGTGAATGGCGCCCATGCATTGGGGTGCGCCCAGCTGTCGGTGTCGCTGTCGGCGCGCGGATCGTTGCGGATTTCGGCCATTGCGCGTTGAAACGCCTCTGCGCGGGATAGGGCTGGATTGGTGCGGGCAATCTCGATTGTTCGCACTGTCAGCAGGGCTGCAATATCATCTCGTACCGGCCAATGCGTGGCCAGCAGACTGTCTGCACCGGCAAGGAAAAACGCCTTGGTCAGCCCAGACAGGCCGGGCGCGCCTGCTTTACCGTCACCCGCCGCCGTGTTGCAGGCGGATAGGATTACCCATTCGGCATTGAGCTGTAATCCGGCGATTTCCGACATCGATAACAGCCCGTCATCTTCCGCGCTGGCGGTCGCGGGCGGGGTAAAGACCAGGCCCGGTTCAGCCGCGCCATCAACTTCACCTGCAAGCAGGCCGTGCGTGGCAAATGCAAGGATCGACGCGCCGCTGAGATCAGCCTGTTTTACCGCTGCTTCGGTTGCTGCTTCGCCCGTTCTCACGCTGGACATGGGCGCGCCGAGCACTTCGCGCATTTGTTCCAGCTCTCGTGCTGTTCCGGGCAAGCGGGCAAGCTGCCGCAATGCAGCCACATCGGTTACGGGCCGGGCGCCTTTTGACGAATTGGCGGTAAACACATCGGATATCGGCACAGCCCGGACGGATTTTGCGCCGCCGCGCCGGCTGACCCCGCCCCCGCGCGTCACCGCTTCCCCTGCGAGTACGGGGTCGCCAAAGCCGACAAACCCGCGGGCTGGGCTGTCTGTGTTGGCAGATTTGTATTTCCTGATAAATTCAAGCGCCTGAAGCGAAGGCAGCTGAACCAGCGCATATTTATCGGCCAACCACGCCGTGTCCCTCAGCGCCTGCGGATCGCCATCTTGCCCTTGCGGTTGCTCGGTGACCAACATCGAGAAGGGCAGAGAAGAAAAGGCACCGCCGCCAACGATATAGACATGGCGTTTCCCCTCCAGCACATATTCAACCGGCTCGATCAGTTCGCGATAGAGGAAATGCGCGCCCAACCGGTCAAAAGGATAGGCGCCTTCCCCTTCGGATGACCAAAGTTCGTTTTCTTCTAAAGATGCGCCGACTTCTGCGCCGACATCCCAGCGCAAACGCCGCACAATCATTGCCATGTCCGAACTGGTGTATTTCGATACGTGCCAATCAAGATTTCCCTCGCTGATGGCGATCACATGGGTGCCAAAGGGGGTCGGCTGGATCAAAATGGCCGCTTCATTGCGCTGGCGGAACAGGTTTTTCGCATCAATCATGCTCAACGGACGAGGGCGGACGAGATCGAAAAACGCCGGGAAATCCTGTTGAAAGCGGATATCAATTTCCGCGATCCGCTGATCAATTGTACCTTGTCGGCGCTCAATTTCCTCAAGCTTCTTTTCGGTCGAAACATTGGCGATGATATCGCCTGAAATGATGCCGTTTCGGTCCTGTGCCAGACCAGCCCATTCGCCAGAGAGTTTTTGACGTTCGGCCGCCAATTGCCCGATATCGCCGCCTTGCTGGTCGGCGGCGCGTTCGGCGGCGCGTTGCAGGATTGCGAAATTGGCGGGGCCTTCCATGGCTTCTTGGATTACCGCAATGGCTTCCGCGAACAGCAATTCGCGATCAGCCCCATCGGCTTCGCCGGCCTGCCGCAAGGCATGCAGCAAATTTTCGAAATAGAAGCGGTCGATTTCTGTAAAATTGGCAAGGCTGCGTTGGCCGCCTGCGTCCAGCCCGATTGCATTGCGGCGTTTCCGCAGAAGATCGGCGGCTTGCCTTGCTTCGCTCAACACTTTGGCTTCCTGACCGCCAAGCTTGGCAAGATAGACGGAATAGGAAGTGCGGGCCTGCATTGTGTAAGGGTGTTCATTCCCGAACACTTTTTCGTAAAGCGGCATCATCTCGTCATAGACCGCGCCCGCGCCGTCTGCGTTTTCTTTGAATGTCAGCACCGATGCCAGATCGCTCAGGCTGAAAAGACGGTGCGGATGTTCGGGGCCAAGAATGCGCGTACGCCGTTCCAAAGTGTCGCGGATAATCGGTTCTGCTTCGTCAAAGCGATGTTGATACATCAACGAAGCGCCGAGATTTTGCGCGAAAACCAAGGTTTGCTGGTTATCAATTCCATCGATTTCGATGGATCGGTCACGGGCCTTGCGGTAATATTCCTCAGCCTCTTTATGCTTATAGAGCCCTTCCAGAATGCGTCCGAAATCATTGTAACCGGACAGAGTTGCCCTGTCGCTTTCGCCCAGATGTTGCTCCATCAATTCGAGTGTGCGGCGCATGATCGGTTCCGCATCGAAGGCTCTGCCTTGCAGCTTTATATTGGTGGCCAGCAATCGCCGGTATTCAAGCGTTTCGGCATCTTCGACCCCGCGATAGCGCGTATAGGCCTGCACAATTTTCTGGCGAATTGGTTCTGCCCCGCGATAATCTCCGTTCGCTTCTTGATATGATGCAAGATCGATCAGCGCGGATGTCAGATCGCTTGACGCCCGTGCGGTGGCATCCGCATCCGACCCAAACAGCGATTGATTGATCGCGACACGCGCTTCGAGCAGTTCGACCGCCTCATCGAACCGGTCGAGGCTGAACAAGGCAAAGGCGAGCGGCAATTTGGCATCTGCGGCTTGCTGGCTCTGCGCGCCGAAAGCCGCAACATTTTTTGCATGACGTGACCGTGCAAGCGCCTCTGCGCTTTGCGCGTCACCTGACGCCACAAGCTGTTGGACCCTTTCCAACGCCGAAGCACTGTCTTGAGCCAACGCCCGCGGTGCCGAAGCAAGCATCAGTGCCAGAATTGGTGCCAGAATTAGTGCCAGCGACAATGCACGAATCAGAACTGGCGTCAGAATTGGGGCACGGGCCGCCCATTTCAATTTTGCATTTGCGCGCATTCTATCCTCCGCGAACAACCATGCCTCGCTCGTTTGCGGCGGGCAAGTCGTTGTTGAAAGTGATGCCGCTCAGGCAAAACAAAAAGGGCGCCCGGATCGCTCCGGACGCCCCCTTTGGTGTCAATAATCTATGAATTATGCGCTGTAATACATATCGAATTCGACCGGGCTAGGGGTCGTTTCGGCGCGCATGACTTCTTCCCATTTCAGTTCGGCATAGGCGTCAATCTGGTCTTTCGAGAAGACATCGCCTTTCAGCAGAAATTCGTAATCTTCTTCAAGCGCTTCGAGAGCTTCGCGAAGCGAGCCGCAGACGGTTGGAACGTCGGCGAGTTCTGCTGGCGGCAGATCGTAGAGGTTCTTGTCCATGGCTTCGCCAGGATGGATCTTGTTTTCGATCCCGTCGAGGCCCGCCATAAGCAGCGCGGCAAAGGACAGATACGGGTTGGCAAGCGGATCGGGGAAGCGGAATTCAACCCGCTTCGCCTTGTCACCCGCGCCGTAAGGAATACGGCACGATGCCGAACGGTTGCGCGCTGAATAGGCGAGCAGGACGGGTGCCTCAAAACCGGGGACCAGGCGCTTATAGCTGTTGGTGGTCGGGTTGGTGAATGCATTACACGCCTTGGCGTGTTTGATAACGCCGCCGATGTAATAGAGGCAATTCTCTGACAATCCGCCATATTCATTGCCTGCGAAAGTCGGCTTGCCATCTTTCCAGATCGACATATGCGTGTGCATGCCGCTGCCATTATCGTCCTTGATCGGCTTGGGCATGAAGGTCGCAGTTTTGCCGTAAGCATGGGCGACTTGATGCACGACATATTTGTAAACCTGCACGCGGTCGGCGGTTTGCGTCAGCTCACCAAAGGTAATGCCCAGCTCGTGCTGCGCGGCGGCAACTTCGTGGTGATGCTTGTCCATCGGCAGACCCATTTCGAGCATGGTCGAAACCATCTCTGCACGGATATCCATCGCACTGTCGACCGGACCAACGGGAAAATATCCGCCCTTGGCGCGGGGGCGGTGGCCCATATTGCCCGCTTCATATTCGCGGCCCGAATTGGTCGGCAATTCGATATCGTCAATGGTGTAACCTGAACCGGCGTAACCGTCTTCAAAACGCACATCGTCAAACATGAAGAACTCAGGTTCCGGCCCGACATAAACCGTGTCTCCGATACCGGTTGATTTCAGGAAGGCTTCGGCGCGTTTCGCGGTTGAACGCGGGTCGCGGGCATAAAGCTGACCGTCAGATGGTTCAACAATGTCGCATACCAGAATGAGCATCGGTGTGGCGGAAAACGGATCGACATAAGAAGCGTCAAGATCGGGCTTCAGGATCATGTCGGATTCGTTGATTACTTTCCAACCTTCAATCGAAGAACCATCAAACATCAGGCCATCTTCGAGCGCGTCTTCATCCATCACGCCGGCATGCATTTGCAGATGGTGCCATTTGCCTTTGGGATCGGTGAAACGAAGATCGACCCATTCGATGTCGTGTTCCTTGATCATTTCAACGATGTCTGTTGCGGATGCCATGTAAATTCCCCTTAGAAATTCAAAAGTAGAAGGGCGGGTGCCCGATGGATTGGTGTTTTGCAGAGCGCGCCGTTGCGGCAGCGTCCGCCAGTCTAAATCGCGTCATCATCCTTTTCGCCGGTGCGGATACGCAGCGCACTTTCGATGGGCGAAACAAAAATCTTGCCGTCACCGATACGTCCGGTTTGTGCGGCATTGGCGATTGCTTCGACAACCCGATCTGCCAATGTTTCACTGACGACAACTTCCAGCTTAACCTTAGGCAGGAAATCGACGACATATTCAGCACCGCGATAAAGTTCCGTGTGGCCTTTCTGACGGCCAAAACCCTTCGCTTCGGTGACGGTGATGCCGGAAACGCCGATTTCATGCAGCGCCTCTTTCACGTCATCCAGCTTGAACGGTTTGATGATTGCTTCGACTTTTTTCATATCATGCCTCATGATGGCGCGGGTTTGCAGGCTGTTGCTGATAGCTGCCCACCCATTTGCTGATGTTTTCTATCCAAGAACCGTGCCAATTGCCGGTTACCCCAACTACGCTGGCACGATCCCTGCAGGACTCGCTGTATTGAGCCGATTTTTCAAGGCTCTTGCGAGGGCAGGCGCATTTCTGGTTGGCGCACCAATAGGGCTGTGTGATGAAAATTCAGGCAGGAAGCGCCCAATATTTAGGCAGGGAGGTTCAATCCTGTGCACTCGGGCAGGCCGACCATCAAATTGAGCGACTGTACAGCCGCGCCGCTTGCGCCTTTGCCAAGATTGTCCAGCCGCGCGATCAGTCGGATTTGCTGTGCCGTGCTGTCAAAGAAGACATGCAGCGACATTCCGTCCCAAGCCGCGCTGTCTTTGCAGAGTAGAAATTCGCTGGGCGTGTCGGTCAAAGCGGCAACGCTTACCACTGGCGATCCGGCGTAAAATTCGGTCAGCGCCTTGTGAATCCGCGCCGGTCCGGTGTCAAAATTCATTCCTGCCAGCGAGAGAGGCACTTCGACCACCATTCCGCGATGCGTATCGACCACAGCGGGAGAAAACAGCGGCGGGTGATCCAGTCCGGCAAAGTGCTGCATTTCGCGGATATGTTTGTGGCCGAGCGCAAGTCCGTAGCCGCGCCACGCAATATTGCGGTCATCCTCAAACCGTTCGATCAGGGCTTTGCCGCCGCCCGAATAACCTGACACTGCGTGGACTGAATAGGGCCAGCTTGCCGGCAACAGTTTCGCCCTGAGCAGCGGTGCAACAAGCGCGAGAAAGCCCGTCGGGTAACAGCCGGGATTGCTGACTCTTTTGGCAGCCGCCACCGCGTCATGGCCGGTTATTTCAGGAAACCCGTAGGTCCATCCTTGCGCCACGCGGTGTGCGGTAGATGCATCGATCACACGCGTCGTTTCGCTGCTGATCAATGAGACGGATTCGCGTGCCGCACCGTCGGGCAGGCACAAAATTGCAATATCGCAATCATTCAACGCTTCGCGCCGAGCATCCAGATCCTTGCGCAGATCATCGCCAAGCATCACCAAAGAAAACTCGCTGCGTTCAGCCAGCCGCTCGCGAATTTCGAGCCCCGTGGTGCCTTCTGCACCGTCAATGAAAATAGAGGTGGTCACGCTGCCTGCGGAACGAGCGCGCCCTTGGCGACATAACCCGTTGGCCCTTCCGGTCCAATGCAGCCCCAATACCAATCGCCTGCCAAATCAAGCACTTCGAAACGCGATCCTGCGGCGAGTTGCATCACCGTATCGGCCCCCGTTTCGGGCGCGCTTTTCAGCGGTGTGTCGGCATCGCCAATGTGATAGATATGCGGCACCACATAATGCGGCACGAGATACCGCGTCGCGAGCGCAATATGCGCCAGATCACCGCGGATCGGCAGCGTGCCAAGTTCCGGCCGTGAGACCGGACCTTTAAGGCCCACACCGCTTTCCGGAATTGGATAATCTGCTGTGTCGCTCACGGCTTTTGTTTGCCCCCAAATCGACCAATCATCAAGCCGAACGGCGCGCTTATACTCTAGAAAGCTTGCCCGCAAGTTTCCGCGTGCAAGCTCATTTGTCGCAGTATCGTTTTTTCAACATATGGAAGGCTGCACGAAGCCCGTAGGCCGCGCCCCCTTTGGACCGGCCCGGTTTGGCAAATGGGCGCCATGCGAATGTGTCGAAATGCGCCCAGTCAATGCCTTCGCCGACGAATCTGTCTAGGAACAGTCCCGCCACGCTGGCGCCGGCATAGGCATTGCCATGCGCGTTGTTTAAATCGGCAATATCCGAATTGAGCCATTCGGCATAGCCAGCGGGAAGGGGCAGCCGCCAAGGTTCATCATCATGCGCCTTGCCCGATTCGATCAGCTGATTGGCGGTTTCATCGCGGCGGGTCATCAGTGCAGGCAGGTCAGGCCCCAGCGCGACGCGCGCAGCCCCGGTTAGCGTGGCGAAATCGATGATCAGTTCAGGATCATCTTCGCTTGCGCGGGTCAGGGCATCCCCAAGGATCAGCCGCCCTTCCGCATCGGTATTGCCGATTTCAACGGTCAGGCCTTTGCGCGTTTGCAGCACATCGCCGGGCCGGAAGGCATTGCTGGATATGGCGTTTTCGACCGTCGGGACGAGCAGATGCAGACGCACATTCAGCCCTGCTTCCATGACAAGCCCGGCCAGCGCGATTGCATGGGCTGCACCGCCCATGTCCTTTTTCATCAGTCGCATTCCAACGGCTGATTTCACATCGAGGCCGCCCGAATCGAAACTGACGCCTTTGCCGACAATGGCGAGGCGAGGGTGTTTTTCATCGCCCCATTCCAATTGCACAATGCGCGGCGCATGTTTGCGTGATGCTGCGCGGCCGACGGCGTGGACCATCGGATATTCTTTTTCCAGCGCATCGCCCTTGGTCACGCGGATTTCTGCGCCATATTTTTTGGCAATTTTTTCCGCTTCAGCCTCGATTGCTTCGGGCCCCATATCTTCCGCCGGAGTGTTGACCATGTCGCACACCAGATTGACCGCCTGTGCTTCGGCGATAGCGGCGTGAATATGTTTCGCCTGTTTGCTCAACAAGATGCGCGGGCCAACGGGCGTTTCGATTTCCTTGTATTTTTCGAATGTGTGTTGCGCTGTAACCCAGCCATGCCACGCTGGATTCGGGGCGGCCCCCGGATCGTCAGTTTTCAGCCGGTACGTCCCCTCGGGTAGAACTTCGGCCAGTTTGGCAAGGCACCAACTGGAAAGATCCGCCGGATCAGCCACACCGCCAACCGCGAACCAACTGTCGCCATCAGGCACAATTCCGACCTGATATCCGCTGCCGACAAATTTTTGTCCTTTCAGCGATGAACGCTGGCCTGCCGATAGATTTTTCGCAAAATCATCGAACCCGTCCTTGTCCACGAGGTGAATGGTGATCGCATCCTGTCCGCGATCGGCTTGAATAAGGTCGGGTATTTTGCTCATATCCACCCAATAGCGCCCATTGCGTATTTTTCACGCCCCTATTTTGCGGGCCGTTTCGCAGGAATTCACGATGCTCGACCAATTCGCCCCGCTGGCATTGCTTGCAGCCCTTGTAGTGCTTGCCGCCTGCTCCAGTCCGGAAGAGATGGAGCAGGCATTGCATGTTGATGCCAAAGACCACGCACACGGATCTGATCATGTCCAAGCAAGTTGCGGGGCAACCGCGATTTCGGGCAAGGGGGCTGCGCGTGAGGTAAAGGTCGCGAATGAGCAGTATGTATTTGAATATTCCTACCCTCAGGCGGCGGGTTCCCTTGCTGGTTTGCGGGCCTATCTCGACAATGATCTCGGCACATCGCAAACCGAAATTGCCGCATTGGCGAAAGAGGCTATGGGCGATGCGAGCGAGTATGATTATCCTTACCGGCCATATTCCTTGATCGTGGGATGGCAAGTCGTGACCGATCTGCCCGGATGGATCAGCCTGTCACGCGCAAATTGGACCTATACAGGCGGGGCGCATGGCAATTCTGACACTGCCGGATTGGTGTGGGACAAAACCGCTGCTGCGCCGTTTAGCCCGATCGAATTGTTCACATCGGCTGGCAAATTGGAAGCAGCGTTGACGCAGGATTATTGCACCGCACTTGGCAAGCTGCGGGCCGAACGCCGGCCCGAACGCCGGCCCGAACACCGGCCCGAACACCGGCCCGAACACCGGCCCGAACACCGGCCCGAACACCGGCCTGACGCGGTGGATGCGGGCTTCGCCGATTGCCCTAAATTGGAAGCACTCACGCTGCTGGTCGGTTCCTCCGATAAACAGACATTCAACCGTATCGGCCTTATTGCCGATCCATATGTTGCAGGCTCTTTTGCCGAAGGGCCGTATGAGGTCACCCTGCCGGTAAACAATGCGATTTTGGCGGCTGTGAAGCCGGAATATCGCGGGGCATTTTCTATCCCGCGTTAGACCACTCGCAATTTGACGTGGCCCTCGCTATGTGGGGCGGATGAACGAATATCAGCATATTGAAGGTACAGAGACCGTCATTCGTGACGGCACGATCAAACTCCACGGACCTGCGGGTTTTGAAGGCATGCGTAAGGCGGGCCAGCTCGCCGCCAGCATTCTTGATGAAATCGCGCCGATGGTACAGCCCGGTGTGACCACGGCTGCGATTGACGACAAGGTTCGCGAATTGATGCTGGCGGGCGGGTCGGTTCCCGCGACGCTTGGCTATCGCGGCTATACGCATAGCTGCTGTATTTCGATCAACCATGTCGTGTGCCACGGTATTCCGAGTGAAAAAACGCTGAAAAATGGCGATATCGTCAATATCGACGTGACCCCGCTGCTTGACGGATGGCATGGCGATACCAGCCGGATGTATTTTGTCGGTGATGTTCCTCTCAAGGCCCGCCGTCTGGTCGATGTGACCTACGAATGTTTGATGCTGGGGATCGATCAAGCGAAACCGGGCAACCATTTGGGCGATATTGGCGCGGCGATTATGGATCACGCGCATAAGCACCGTTACGGCGTGGTACGCGAATTTTGCGGGCACGGGCTGGGGCGTCTGTTCCACGACGCGCCAGAGGTTGTTCATGCGGCGAAAGCAGGCACCGGGCCAGAGCTGAAACCGGGCATGTTTTTTACGATCGAACCGATGATCAATATCGGCAAACCTTGGGCGAAAATGCTGTCCGACGGCTGGACAGCGGTAACGCGCGACAAGTCGCTATCAGCGCAGTTCGAACATTCGCTAGCGATCACCGAAACCGGAAACGAGATTTTCACGACCAGCGCCAAGGGGCTTCATCAGCCGCCCTATTCAGCCGCCCTATAATATGGGGGACTAATTCTCCCGCGCGGCTCTTAGCGCCGCGCCGCCTGCAAATGGCGCGATAGCGACCAGCAGCAGGCTGAACGCGCCGCATAATGCGATGCCCGTTATATCGCCGCGAGCAAGGCTGCCCGCCCCGAAAATCAGAATTGGCACGGCCAGCGGGATCAGCAGCAGGCCCGACAAGGCCGCGCCCCCGCGCAATCCGGCAGTCAGCGCAGCGATCATCACGCCGATGGCAGCAAGACCGGGTGTTCCGGCCAACAAGCCGAGCATTACCAGCCCGATTGTTTCATTGTTCAGCGCCAACATCGCAGCAGCGGGCAAAGTCGCAATCAGCAGCAGCGGTGCGAAGCTTAACCAATGGGCCAAGGTGCGAATAACGACGACCATCTCCTCAGAAACACCCCGCAATGCGAGCTGGTCGAACACGCCGAGTTCCAGATCGGGTGCAATCAACCGGTCGAGCGGCAGGATCGCGGCGAGCAAGGCTGCAACCCAGATCACGCCGCCGCCGGTTTGGGCCAGCAGTTTGGCATCGGGCCCGACGGCAAAGGGATAGAGCATCGCGACGGCGAGGAAGAACAGCAACGGCAGCATAGTCCCGCCGCGCCCACCACGGGGCGAACCACCCGGAAGCAGCATCCTCAAATCGCGTTTGAGCAGCGGCCAAAACGTTCTCCCGCTCATTCCCCCGCTCATTCCCCCGCTCATTGGACAAACCCTTCCAGATCGAACGGCATAATTTCGGGCAGATCAATCGGCTGATGCGATGCGATGACGCAAATTCCGCCATCTTCACAATGCAATCTTACCAGCGATGTAATCCGGTCGCGCGCGTCACGGTCCAGACCGTTGAGAGGCTCGTCAAGCAGCCAGATCGGCGGTGCTTGATTGAGCAAGCGGATGAAAGCTGCGCGTTTACGCTGGCCGGTCGAGAGATAGCGGAATGGCACATCGAGCAATTCCTCCACCCCAAGCAGAAGCGCCAATTCCTGCGGGTTATCGCAGCCGTCCACTTCACCCCAGAAACGCAATGCGCCCGCCAGCGATGTTTGCGGATCAAGCGCGGGTCGCTCGTCCAGCAAACCGATGGCCCCCTTGGTTGAAACAGCACCATTGAATGGCAGCAGCAATCCGGCCAAAATTCGCATCAGGCTGGATTTGCCCACGCCGTTGGCCGCAGTGATGTGCAGCGCCGCGCCGCCAGAAAGCGACAGATTGACGCCGCGAAACAGGATACGATCCCCGCGGCGGCAGGCAATTTCTTGTGCGGAAAGGCTGCAGTCTTGCATGGATGGCCGCGATAAGGGAAAGCGTGGGGTGTAACAAGCTATTGAGAATGATGGAGAGCCGAACATGGCCGTGACCGAATTGACGCAGGCGCAGCGCGATGCCGCGATGGGCGAGCTGAACCAGTGGGCACTGGCCCGCGAAGGCAAGGCCATTGAACGGACATTTCAGTTCGACGATTTTGTCGGCGCTTTCGGTTTTATGACCAGGGCCGCGATATTGGCGGAAAAACACGACCATCATCCCGAATGGTTCAATGTTTACAACCGCGTGGAAATAACGCTGACCACGCATGATGTGCCAGCTACAAATGGGGGCCTGTCCGCCCGCGATGTCAAACTGGCAAAAGCCATTGATGCGCTGATATGACATATTTCGCCCGCCTGATGGCGTTTCACATAGTGGCGTTTCACATAGTGGCGTTTCACATAGTGGCCGGTGCTGCATTGCAGGCACAAGAAACGCCGCCGACGGACAAAATTGGTCTGTGGGAAGGAACAATTGGCGATTTGCCAATCCGCGTCTGTTTTGATCGAAACGACCGGGTGCCGGGTACGTATTACTACCTCAGCCAGCTTAAGCCGATCGCGTTGCAGGCGGATAAGGACGGCGATGCAGCGCGCCTGATCGAGTCAGCGGGATATGATAAGCCAACTGGCGGGGCCTGGCAGATAAAGGCGCTGACGGCCCGCAGTATAAGCGGCCATTGGACGGGCAAAGGCCAATCTTTGCCGATCAGTTTGAACCGGGCCCTTTACACGGAAAGCGAATTTGGCGGGCCGTGTGAGGCGCCCGAATTTCTCGCCCCGCGAATGGCGGGCGCGGAAATTGAGGAACATAAGGATACCCTTGGCGCGGAAAATTACATCAGTTTGATCTACCGCCCGGGCAAGCCGTTTGACCCTGATTCTGTCGAGATTCAGACCTTTGCTTTATTGCCCCAACAACAAGGCGATCCGGTGATCAATGCGGCGCTGCGAAAAATTATGCCCGATGGTCAGGGCCGGTCTGATTTCGCGCAATGTATGGGTATGATGCATTTGGCATGGGGAACGGACGGCGATTTTTCGCATATTGCCATGCCCGAGGTGATCTCTGCCCGCTGGGTCGGGGTGATCAATTCGCGCAGCGTCTATTGCGGCGGCGCGCACCCTAGCCATTGGCAAGACCGCCAAATATTTGATCGCGCCAGCGGGAAAGAAATTGATCCGGCCTTGTGGTTTCGCAGCGATGCGCTGGAAATTCCGGGTGGTGACTATCAAAATGCGGATGCTGCCAAACAATATGTGCAGGCACTATCCCCGGCGCTGCTGAGCCTGGTTGAGGCACGCTGGCCAGCAGACATTATTGAATGTTTCGACGACGGCGGGTTCTACTCGTGGGATATCGGGCTGGGCGGCGATGGTTTGGTTTTCAAACCCAATGTCCCCCATGCAATAACGCCTTGTGCAGAATCGATCACGGTGCAGTGGTCAGAACTGGGCCCGCATTTGTCCCAAGCCGGACAGGCCGTCCGCAGCCACTTCAATCCATCGCAATAAAGCCCGACCTAATCGCCGAGCAGCTGCTTAATCGCCCAGCAATTGCATCTGCCCGCGCATTTTCTTGCGCACGCGGCCCGGTAACCAGCGGGCGGCGAAAGCGATGCTTTTGGCGGTTTTGCCGACCGGCCAGTGCAATCTGTCTTCATGGACGGCGCGCCATGCGGCTTCGGAAACTTCCTCAACCGGGGTGATTTCCAAGCCAGAGGCATGAACGCGTGCGCGGACATGTTCATTGGTTTTGGCGTTGGGAACCATATCCAGCAGCGGCGTATCGATGAAACTGGGCATCAGCGAACGGACCTTAATCCCGTCTACGGCCCATTCACCGTCAAGCGATTCGGTCACGCCGCGCACCCCGAATTTGGTCGCACAATATACAGAACCGCCCGCGCTGCCATAAATGCCCGCCGCGCTTGCGGTGTTCAGCAGGCAGGAACCCGGCGCGGTTTTCTTAAGGTGCGGATAGGCCGCCTGCGCGCCGAAAATAACGCCTTTAAGATTGATATCGAGACAGCGCGTTACCTCGTCCTCGCTATTTTCGACTATCGATCCGCCAATGGGAATGCCCGCATTGTTGGCCAACACATCCATGCGCCCACTTAGCGCGACAAATGCATCCAACGCACCGTTCCATGCCCCGCGGTCACGCACGTCGAGCATATGGCTGGAGGTGAATTCATTGCCGATCAGCGCGGCGGTTTCTTTCATCCCGCTTTCGCTGATGTCACCCAGTCCGACAAACCAGCCTTCGCCGGCAAACCGCTGCGCAATGGCGCGCCCGATACCCGATCCGCCGCCTGTGACGAAAATAGCCTTTTTGTTGCTCACGCATTTTCTCCCAAAATTGCCCTATGTGCTTTGGCTTATGCCAGCGCTTCGCTCAAGCCCTTCACATGTTCAGCGCCTTCCACGATTTCGGCGGTTGAATTGGCTACGGTATCGCCAATCGGTTCAGCCCGCCCGCCAAGACATGTCGCAAGGAAATTTTCCGTTACGGCGTTGAAGGCGATGTTATTTTCAGGCTTGTGGAAGCCGTGGCCTTCATCGGGGTAAAGCACATAGGTCACCGGAATGCCTGCATCTTTCATCGCGCCGACAATCTGATCGCTTTCTGCCTGATTGACACGCGGATCATTGGCGCCCTGGCCGATCAACAGCGGTTTAATGATATTGCCTGCTGAATTGAGCGGGCTGCGTTCCTTCAGCATCGCCAAGCCTTCGGGCGTGTTGGGATTGCCCATCCGTTCATGAAATTGCGCGATCATCGGTTCCCAATATGGCGGAATGGTCGCGAGCAATGTTTCAAGATTTGACGGTCCGACAATATCCACACCGCAGGCGAATCTATCGGGCGTAAAGGTTAGCCCGGCCAGCGTTGCATAACCGCCGTAGGAACCGCCCATAATGGCAATCTTGTCTGGCTGGGCGATGCCCTGATCGATGGCCCAATCGACAGCATCGATCAGATCATCATGCATTTTCTTGCCCCATTCGAGATCGGCGGCGGAGATGAAATCCTTGCCGAAACCGGTTGATCCGCGAAAATTGACGCTGAGCACAGCATAGCCGCGATTGGCCAGCCACTGGTGGTGCGAATTAAAGCTGTAACCGTCGCGGGCCCAAGGGCCGCCGTGAACCAACAGAACCATCGGTGCCGGACCATCCTGCCCCGCTGGCCGTGTGAGGTAGGAAGGCAGGGTTAGCCCATCGCGTGCCTTCAGTTCCAATGTCTGCATGGGCTGCAGCGGCGCGCCGGCCAATTCGGGCCGTCCGGTGTAAAAATCCGCCAATGTTCCCGCGTCCCGGTCATAAATATAGGTTTGCGTGGGCGCGGTCAGCGGATCGTTCCAGACAATCCATTTTGTGTCATCTTCGGTGCGGCTGGAAACGCCAAATTCGCCCGTCAGGCGTTCGCCCAGCCAGTCAAATGACGCGCCAATGCCTTCATCCAGCGCCGTCCATTCTGTTTGGAGATAGGTGAAGGAATAGGCCTGAATCACGCCCGTTTTGGTGTGCCCCATTGCGCCGCTAATGTCGGCCTTGTCATTTTCTGCGATGATTGTTTTCGTGCCGCTGGCCACATCTTCAGCGATCAGCGCGGCGGTGTTTCTGCCGCGGCTGTCGATCCAGTACATTGTCTTGCCATCGGCGGTAAAACCGGCGGGCTGGGTGGTCAGCGAATCGTCAAGGGCGGTGCTTTCGCTAGGCTCGGCCGCCACTGCGCCGGCTTCGATTTTGAAGAAATCCATCCCGCCTGCTTCATTCGGTCGAATGGCAAGGCGAAGGCCCAAATTGTCATCGGCGATAAACCCCGCGTAACCATCATTTTGCAGCACCAGCGTCAGTTCGCCCGATTTCAGATTGAGCATATATGCATCGTGAAAACGGGCATCGCGGTTGTTAAGGCCGATCAGGATGCGATCCTTGATTGTGTCCGATGAACCGATGATATCAACGCGTGTATTTTCGAAATCGGTCAGCGTGTTTTCTTTCCCGCTCGCCAAATCGACCCCGTAAAGCAGATAGTTTTCATCGCCGCCCTTGTCTTGAATATACAGAACGCTGTCAGAATCCGGCGCCCAGAAATATTGTTCGATCGGGCGGTCTGCGGAATTGGTGATCGCACGCGCGGCGGACTGATCCCCGCTCGGCGCGACCCATATGTTGAGCACATTCTTTTCAGGGGCAAGCCAGCTTAACCATTTGCCATCGGGGCTGAGTTTGCCGCCTGCTTTGGTCGGATTGCCGAACAGGTCTTCGCGCGGAATCAGGGCGCATGACATCGGCGGGGTGGTTGGGATCTGAGTAGAAGGGGCCGAAGTGGTAGGAGATTGGGTCATACGGGATCTGGTCTTTCAATGGCGTGCAATGGCGTGCAATGGCGTGGATACGGCAATGGTGCAGCACCGATATTGGTGCTCGCGGCAATCTATCAACCGATGACCGGGGCCGCCTAAAGCGCAGGATTATCGTAACAATGCCATGAAAAGATCGCCAATGCCCCGCGGTGCGGGCGGTATCGTTCGGCCAATGCGCGTGCCTCTTTCTCGCTCGGACGTTCGGGCAGGCCCAGCAATTTGTGCATCGCAGCCTGCACCGCCAGATCGCCAGCGGGCCAGATATCGGGACGCCCTTCGGCGAACAGCAGATATATTTCGGCGGACCATCGGCCGATACCTTTGATCCGGGTCAGTTCCGCAATGGCGTCTTCATCGTCTGCAGGAAGATTGTTCAGATTAAGATCTTCGCCCACCACCAATTCACACAGTGACCGTGCATAACCCTGTTTCTGGCGTGACAGGCCGCAAGCGCGCAATTGATCAAAATCGCGGGATAGCAATTCGTCCGGCGCAATGTCTTCGCCCAGTTCCGCCTCCAGCTTGTTCCACACCGAAGCCGCCGCCGCGACGCTGACCTGTTGCCCGACAATGGTGCGCAGCAACGTGCGATAACCGGTCGGGCGGACGCGCGGCTGCGGGTAGCCTGCTGCCGCCAACCCGCGCGCAAAGGCGGGTTCTATCGCCACCGCATGGTCTACCCCTTGCCTGATCTGCTCCGCCGTTAAACTCACTCGGTGATCCTCCCGCCTTGCAAAACTTGCGGCGCTCTTATAGCTGCCACCCGCAATCGGCCGCATTGGCCTGAATTTATGGAGCCTGCTCATCATGCCCAAGCTAACAGTCGTCAACCGTGACGGTGAAGAATCAACGATCGAAGTTGAAAACGGACTGACCGTCATGGAAGCGATCCGCGACAACGGATTCGACGAACTTTTGGCGCTGTGCGGGGGCTGCTGTTCCTGCGCGACGTGCCATGTTCATGTCGATCCGGCGCATGCTGATAAGCTTCCCGAATTGTCGGAAGATGAAGATGATCTTCTCGAAAGCTCTGACCACCGCGTTGAAACATCGCGCCTTTCATGTCAGCTTTCGTTCGAAGAATCGCTTGACGGGCTGAGGGTTACCATCGCGCCGGAAGATTGAGTTCTTTCGCGAAAAGACCATTTGCATTGAACCTGGGGGCGACACATCCTAGGTCACAGGCATGAATACACCTTCTCTGCGCGGTGACGCGCTTGAACTGATCGGCAATACCCCGCTTGTGCTGCTGCAAAGCGCCAGCGAAGCGGCAGGCTGTGAGATCTATGGCAAGTGCGAATTTGCCAACCCCGGTGCGTCGGTCAAAGACCGCGCCGCCCTTTATATTATCCGTGACGCTGAGGCGCGCGGGGAATTGAAGCCCGGCGGCGTCGTGGTGGAAGGCACCGCTGGCAACACGGGTATCGGGATTGCGCTGGTCGCCAATGCGCTTGGCTATAAAACCATCATCGTGATGCCCGATAACCAATCGCCTGAAAAAATGGACACTTTGCGTGCATTGGGCGCCGAACTGGTTCTCGTCCCGCCCACAAAATTTTCTGATCCATGCCATTTCGTGCATACATCCAGGCGGCTGGCAGAAGAAACCGAAGGCGCTGTCTGGGCCAACCAATTTGACAACACCGCCAACCGCAAGGCGCATATCGATACAACCGCCGAAGAATTGTGGCATCAACTTGAAGGCCGGATTGACGGGTTTACCTGCGCGGCGGGAACCGGCGGTACAATCGCCGGGGTCGGGCTTGGCCTCAAATCGCATGATGAAAATATCCGCATTGCGCTGACCGATCCGCATGGTGCGGCGCTCTATAGTTATTATGCCGAAAGCGAATTGAAATCCGAAGGCAGTTCGGTTGCAGAGGGTATCGGACAAGGGCGGATCACTGCCAATCTGGAAGGTGCGCCGATTGATACGCAATTCCGAATTTCGGATGAAGAAGGGCTAGAATGGGTCGCGCGCTTGCTGCGTGAAGAGGGGCTTTGCCTCGGGCTGTCTTCGGGCATAAATGTTGCCGGTGCGATTGCGCTGGGCAAGCAATTGGTTGCTGACGGGTGTGACAAACCGCGCGTGGCGACAATCCTGTGCGACACCGGTTTTCGTTACCTATCAACGCTGTTCAATGCAGAATGGCTGGCGTCGAAAGACTTGCCGGTATTTGACTGGCTTAAAGACTAACCGCTTTTTCCTTTACTGACACGCCGTCTCGTTTAGATTCGCACCATGGCCAATCGCTTTCTCGAACGCTTCATGCATGGACCTGCCGATGACGGGTCATCCTCGCTCGGCGGGACACGGGCAGAGGCGCTCCAGCGGTTGCAAGTGGGAATGTCGGGCATTGTTGCCATTGTGCTGCTGATTGCATTGGCTGATATCGTTCGTGACCGTGCTGATCAAACCGACGCAGAGGCTGTGCCAGAAGCCGCAGCAACGGTGGCGCCGGAACCAACAAACACTGCGCCAAGCGATCCGCTGGCCGGTGCAGGTGTTGTCCCCGATCTTCCCGCCGATCCGGACGAGGCGGCGGAACAAACAGACCCGGTCCTGCCAGAACAGGGATCTGATCCAGCAGCGCCGGGGCAGGGCGGTGACGGCGCGCAATAGGTTTGCGCTTGCTGCGCTTCTATTGATCGCAGGGATTGTCGCGCTGGCTTGGGTGTCGGCATGGGTGTTGGCATGGGTGTTGGCCGCGCGAACAGAACAACAGGAAAAGCCGCCCATCGGGCTGATGACTTCGCTGCCCATCTATTGGGGTGAAGCTCAGCGGGGCGAGGTGTTTTTGGGCGAGGGCGATGCCATCAAAAACGCATTGTCCGCCGATGCGCCCCGGCATTGGGTGCGCGAAAGCCTTGAACAGAAATATGAAATAGTGCCGCTCGACACGCTGGCTGCGCCGGATAGCGTGTCACCGGCGCAGGCATTGCACGAACTGCCAATATTGATTTTGGCGCAGCCGCGCCCCTTGGTCCCAGCAGATTTTGCCGCAGTTGATGCGTGGATAGGTGAAGGAGGCATCGCGCTAATCTTCGCTGATCCGCTGTTGACCGAACATTCCGCATTTGCATTGGGAAATCCCATGCGCCCTGAAGGCGCTGCGCTGATGTCACCGGTTCTGGCCCGCTGGGGATTGCAGCAGGTTTTCGACGAATCGCAGCCGGTTGAACCCCATTCGCTGTCGCTTGAGGGGCTGGATATTCCGGTTCACCAATATGGCCGCTTTGAATTTCTTGAAGACGGGGCAAATTTTGAAGGTGGGAAAGACCCTGAAGAAAAACGGGCTGAATGCCGCTTGATCGCGCAGGCGTTGATTGCCGATTGTGCAATCGGAAAAGGGCGCGCGGTTATCGTTGGGGATGCTGCCATGCTTGACGGACATTCAGAATCCGTGACGAAACAGGCTGCCTTTCAAGCCATCTTAAAGCGGACGGAAATTGACCGGTGAATGCAAGAATCGCCAGCATATGCCTCAAATGCGGGATTATCGGGGAAATGCGGCGCAAAGCCGGAGTCGGCGCGGGTTTTTGGGGGAATCATCGGGGTTTATGGTGATTTTGTGGGATTTTCCGGGCTGTAATCCACAAGCGATTAATGATATTAATCCTGTAAATTCAATGCTTTAGCATAATTTCCCGTTAAAAGGCTTAATTTCCCCTTTCTTCCCGTCTTTTGGCGGGTTAATACCAGTTTCCATCAGACAGTTGGTCTCGTGCTGCGCGCCCTTTCAGGGATGCGAGCCGCCCGTGCCTATGCGCGGGCGACAACGGGGGGGCGTGTCTGCCGCAAGGGTTTGAGAAAGGGATTGGGGCGAAGTGGCGGGAGCACTTCCTATTCGGTATAGCGGGCAGGCCCTCACCTCTATGGGTGATAAGGGCCGTTTCGCTTTGCCGCCTGACTTCCGCAATCTTGTCGATGAATCGTCCAGCGGCCGCACGGTCTGTCTGGCCTCTCACGACCGTTTCGACTGCCTTGTGGGTTTTGGCCTTTCGCGCCAGTTGGAGCTTGATAAACAGCTCGACCGCGAAGAGGATATGGCCGCGCGCCATGGCCGTGATTTTGACCGTGAAATTCGCGAAAACCAGCTGTTCGGTTTCAAACGTATTCCGTTCGACAAAAGCGGCCGTTTCACCATGCCTGATTTTCTCCAGTCGCTGGGCAAGGTTGATGGCCACCTTTATTTTCAGGGTGCCGGACCGTCCTTCACCATTTGGAACCCCGCAATTCTTGCCCAGCAGGGCGATGAATGGGCGGGCGCAAAGGCGGCTTGCCGTGATTTGCTGGCAGAGGCTGAAGCCAAGGCGAAGCGCAAATGACCGCCGCCACCAACACAGATCGCGCGGCCCCGCATATTCCGGTCCTCCTTGACGAAGTGATTGGTGCGCTGGCGCCGCAGCCGGGCGATGTCATCGTTGATGCGACCTTTGGTGCGGGCGGTTATACCCGTGCGTTGCTGGATGCCGGTGCAACGGTTCATGCTTTTGACCGTGATCCCGATGCGATCAAGTCTGGGTCGGCTTGGCCCGAAACCGGCGAACAGCCGCCGCGTCTGGTGCTGCATCCGCGCCGCTTTTCCGAAATGGTCGAAGCATTGTCAGAGGCCGGCGTTTCGCAGGTTGACGGCGTTACGATGGATATTGGCGTGTCGTCGATGCAGCTCGATCAGGCGCAGCGCGGCTTTGCTTTTTCATCCGACGGCCCGCTCGACATGCGGATGAGCCAAGAAGGCGAAAGCGCCGCTGATTTCCTCAACAGCGCCGAAGCCGATGCAATCGCCGATGTTCTCTATCAATATGGCGAAGAACGTCAGTCGCGCCGCGTTGCGCGGGCAATCGTGGCCGCACGGCCATTGGAAACCACCGGCGATCTGGCGCGTGTGGTTCGCAAGGCGCTTGGCTATCGCGCCGAAGCATCATCAAAACGTGCCCCCAAAGATCCCGCAACACGCAGTTTTCAGGCCGTTCGCATTCATGTGAACGCCGAACTGGATGAATTGCACGATGGCCTTTCCGCTGCTGAACAGCTTTTGGGCGAAGGTGGCCGTTTGGCCGTCGTCAGCTTTCACAGTTTGGAAGACCGGATCGTCAAACGCTATTTACGCGATGCGGCGGCAAGCGGGGGCGGTTCGCGCCATCTGCCGCAGCTTGACCAGCAGCCTGCAATCTACCGCGACGTTTCGAAAGCCGTTCGCGCAGGCAAGACTGAACTGGACCGCAACCCGCGTTCGCGTTCGGCGGTGCTGCGCCACGCCATCCGCACGGATGTAACCGCAAGGAAGGCTGCATGATCCGCCCGGGTAGCCGCCTTCGCCAAATCGGATGGGCTGTCGCGCTGGCGATTTGTCTGGCCGTGTTTCTTGCGCTGACTTTCCGCGTCAACGCTGTGAAAAGCGATGTCCGATTGGCAGAGCGTGAGATCATCGCGCTTGAACGCGAGAAATTGCTGCTCGAAACCGAATTCGAAACGCGCGCCAACCAGCAACAATTGACAAATTTGAACCGTATCGAATTTGGCTACCACGCGCCGAAAGCCGATCAATATCTTGAAGGCGAACGTCAACTTGCCCGGCTTGGCACTCCGCGCCGCGTCGATGCGCCCGATCCGATCCGCGTGGCGCTTGCCCCGCAGGCGGCCGAAGAAGGCCTGTTCCCGGCGATGGTTTCACCGATGACTGGCGCGGCCACCATTGCCGAAGAATTCGAACAAACCGCTCCGGCGGACGAGGATCGCGGCCGCAACGAATTGTCTGCGCCGCGCTCGCTCGCAGAACGGCTGGCTATTGGAAATCCGCTTGAAGGCCCGATTGCAGAGATCAGTGAATGACCGCGCTGGCTGTTAGCACCGCGATTTCGCATCGCAGCGTCAATCTTACCGGATTGCGCCAGCGAATGCTGGATGATGCGCGTCTGCGCGTTTTGTGGGTCGCGGTGATCTTTGCGCTGGTGGCGGCGGCGGCGGCGGTGCGTATCGTTTTTCTCGGGTTTAGCGATCAGGTCACGACATCGACCTCGCTCGAAGATGCGCTTCTGCCTCCACGCGGGGAATTGACCGACCGCAATGGCGTTCCGCTGGCCCGTGCATTTCCTGCCTATGCCCTGTGGTATAATCCCAAGGCATTGGGCGATCCTGATAACCCCTTGGTAAAATCACCGCGCGATGTCGCCAGTGAATTGCAGACAATTTTTCCGGCCATAAACGTAGAAAACACGGCCGAAAAACTGGCCGCTGGCCGCCCGGGTTATTTGATGCGCCGTGTTTTGCCCGAAGATGCCAACCGCGTGATGGCGATTGGCGAATTGTCGCTGGAACTGCCGCGAGAGACTGACCGTCATTATCCGCAAGGATCAATGGCCGCGCATATTCTTGGATATGTGAACCGCGAAGGGCAGGGCCGCGTGGGGATGGAACAGGTTCTGAATGACCGGCTGATGGACCCTGCAGCGCGCAACAATCCTAGCCGGCTGTCCATCGATATGCGGGTGCAGGGCGCGTTGGAAGATGAACTGCGCCGCGGAATGCTGGCGACCAATGCAATGGGCGCTGCGGGTGTAATTCTCGATGTGGACACTGGCGAGATCATGGGGCTGGCCTCTTTGCCGGAATTTGATCCGAACAAGGTCGAGGCCGAAGACCTTTTGCAGACCGAAGAAATGCACAAACGCGGCGAGGTTCCCACCAGCTTTAACCGCGTTACCAATCAGGTTTATGAACTGGGATCGACTTTCAAACCGTTGACCGTGGCGGCGGCGATTGATGCTGGAAGCATTCGTGATTTTGGAAAGAAATATGATGCATCGCCGGTCAAGGTCGGGCGATTTTCTATCAAGGACAGCCATTTCATCGGCAACCATCTGAACGTTGCACAAACGCTGATCCATTCGTCCAACACAACAACTGCGCGCATTGCGGATGAACTTGGCGCTGAAAAATTGCGCCGCACATTGATCGATTTGGGAATGAACGAGCGGCCCTATATCGAATTGCCGGCCCGTGGGCACCCGATCTGGCCGGGTGAAAAATGGCCGCGCCTTCGCAATATGACGGTTGGCTATGGCCACGGTATTGCGGTTACGCCTTTGCACCTCGCCAGCGCCTATGCCGCGATGGTCAATGGCGGCGTATGGCGGCCCACGACATTGCACAAACTTGAACCGGGCACCGCGCCCAAGGGACGCCGCGTGTTCAAAGCCTCGACATCGTCGCGGATGCGGCAATTGCTGCGGATGATCGCGATTTATGGCACGGGCAAAAATGCAAATGCCCCCGGCTTCCGGGTTGGCGGCAAGACCGGTTCCGCCGAAAAACCCGGCAATGGCGGATATCGCCGCAGCTCGCTGGTTTCCACCTTTGCCGCTGCATTCCCGATGGACAAGCCGCGTTATGTGGTGATCGCGATGCTGGACGAGCCGAAGGGCACAACGGCAAGTTCTTTCCAGCGCACAGCCGCCTGGAATGCGGCGCCGATTGTTGGCAATTTAATCCCACGCATCGGCCCGATCCTTGGTGTCCGCCCGGATGAAACGCGTGATATTGATATTAGCGATCTCAAACCGCTGATTGGCGGGGGGCACTAATGAAGCTCTCTGCGCTTGCCTCAGCCGCCGGAATTCCTCTCCCCGGCGGGGCTGACAGCAATGTTACCGGCTTTGCGATCGACAATCGCAAAGTTGCGCCGGGAACAGTTTTCGGTGCGTTTCAGGGGTTGCAGGTCAATGGTGAGGATTTCATCCCCGCCGCGATCAAGGCCGGTGCGGTCGCAGTTGTTGCGCGGCCCGAAGCCACCGTTGATGGCGCAATTCATATTGCTGATGATCAACCGCGACGTGCCTTTGCAATGTTGGCAGCGCGGTTCTTTACGCCTGTTCCGCCGCATATTGTTGCGGTGACGGGAACCAACGGAAAAACATCGACCGTAGAAATGACCCGCCAGATTTGGCGGATGATGGGCCAGCGCGCCGCCTCTATCGGAACGCTGGGTGTGACCACGCCAGATGAATCTGTGTCTACCGGACTGACCACACCCGATATCGTCACATTTCTTTCGAATATGAGCGGTTTGGCACGCGAAGGTGTGACGCATGTTGCCTATGAAGCATCCAGCCACGGTCTATCGCAATATCGCAATGAAGGTCTGTCGGTTTCCGCCGCAGGTTTTACGAATTTCAGCCGCGATCACCTCGATTATCATGCCGATATGGAGGAATATTTCGCCGCCAAAATGCGGCTTTTGGACGAAGTTGTGAATGAAAATGCCACCATTGTGGTCTGGACGGGTCAGAGCGAGTGGACCGACCGGGCTATCGAACATGCGCGGAAACGGAACCTGCGCGTGTTCACGGTGGGTGAGCGAGGGGACAAAGACCATTATGGCATCCGCCTGCTCGCCCATACGCCGACCCGATTGGGGCAGGAATTGCAGATTGAACATGGCGGTGTGGTACGCACATTGAAGCTGCCGCTGATCGGGGATTATCAATCCGCCAATGCGTTGGTGGCGGCTGGCTTGGTTTTGGCAACAGGCGGCGATGCGGCGATGGTATTTGATGCGGCCGCACGATTGCAGCCTGTGCGCGGCCGGTTGGAACGTGCGGTAATTACCCCCACGGGCGCCCCTGTCTATGTCGATTACGCGCATACTGCCGATGCGCTCGATTCCGCCATTAAGGCGCTGCGTCCGCATGTGAAGGGCAGACTGATTACGGTATTCGGTGCAGGCGGTGACCGTGATCAGGGCAAACGCGGCCCGATGGGTGCCGCTGTTGCTGCCGCGTCGGACGTTGTCATCGTAACCGATGATAATCCCCGCGGTGAAAACCCGGCAGAAATTCGCGCACAGATCATGGCCACCACACCGCAGGCGCAAGAAATTGGTGACCGGCGTGAAGCCATCGCAGCGGCCATTTCCTTGGCTGGCAAGGACGACATCGTCCTGGTCGCGGGCAAGGGGCATGAACAGGGCCAGATAATCGGTTCAGGAGAGAATATGCGGGTGTTGCCGTTCGATGATGTAGCCGTTTCGCGCGAATGCGCCGCACCGGCAGGAGCAAACAGATGAATGCACTGAAAGCTATCCGGTCATGGCCTGTTGACCGGCGCGATGCGTTGGGCACGGCCTTGTGGGATGCCCGGTCGATCGCCGATGCAACAGGCGGCAAAGCCAGCGGCGATTTTCAGATATCGGGTGTTGAAATAGATTCGCGCGATGTCCGGTCAGGCGATTTGTTCTTTGCGCTGAAGGGCGCGGCCACCGATGGACATAAATTTCTGGACAAAGCCTTTGCCAATGGCGCGGCTGCCGCAATTGTCGATCACGCGGTCGACTATCCGCATATTCTGGTTGAAGATACCAACGCTGCGTTGGAAGCATTGGCAATTGCCGCCCGTGACCGTTCGGCAGCGCGCCGGATCGGGGTGACAGGTTCCGTCGGCAAGACAGGTGTAAAAGAAGCAATTTTTGCCGCGCTCGACCGGACCAGCAGGGGCGCAACGCATCGTTCGGTTCGAAGTTACAACAATCATGTGGGTGTTCCGCTCAGCCTTGCACGGATGCCGGTGCGCAGCGAATTTGGCGTGTTCGAAATGGGCATGAACCATGCAGGCGAAATTTCAGGGCTTACCCGTCAGGTTCGCCCGCATGTTGCGGTCATCACGACCATTGCCCCCGCGCATATCGAAAACCTTGGCAGTATCGAGGCAATTGCTGATGCCAAGGCCGAAATATTTGAAGGTATCGCTGATGGCGGAACGGCGGTAATTCCGGCCGATAGCCCGCAATTCGATCAACTGGCGGCGGCAGCAAAATCACGCGGTATCAAAACCGTATCCTTTGGCAAAAGCGAACATGCCGATGTCCGTCTGCTTGATGCAATCCCTTCGGCCAATGGAGGATCGCTGGTGACGGCAGACCTTGGGACAACGCGGCTGTGTTTTTCTGTCGCTGAACCGGGCGAACATTGGATCAGCAATTCACTTGCCGTGATGGCCGCAGTGAAAGCGGCAGGCGGTGATTTGGGGTCAGCGGGGCTGGCGCTTGCGGAAATGGGCGGCCTGAAAGGGCGCGGTGCGCGCCACCGTATTGCAGCCCACAGCGGCAAGGCGCTGTTGATTGATGAAAGCTACAACGCCAACCCCGCTTCGATGCGGGCAACGTTGCGCCAGCTTGGTCAGACACCAGCAATCCGCCGTGTGGCAGTGCTGGGATCAATGAAAGAACTGGGCGATTTTGCACCGCGATTTCACCAGCAATTGGCGGAACCTTTGGCTGACGCCAATGTTGATTTTGCGGTGTTGGTCGGTGAAGAAATGGAATCACTTGCGCGGCACTTGGGGAAAGCGGCCGGCGGCACGGTTGCCGCAGCACCCGCCTTCACGCATTGCGACGGTCCGGCAGATGCAATTTCGGCATTGGAGGAATTTGGCATCGTCAATGGTGATGCGATTCTTGTGAAGGGATCAAACTCGATTGGATTGAACCGGTTGGTCGCGCATTTCACGGCAAGGAATTGATATGTCGCGAATGAAAATTTTCGGGAAGGCTGAATGCTCTATCTGATCGCCGAATGGCTGAATTTCGAGGGTATTTCCAACCTCATCCGCTACCAGACCTTCCGGTCGGGGGCGACATTGATGACCGCGCTTCTGGTCGGGTTGGTGATTGGTCCGCGCTTTATCAACATGCTTCGCGTTAGGCAGGGCAAAGGCCAGCCGATCCGCGAGGATGGGCCGCAAACGCATCTCGCCAAAGTTGGCACGCCGACGATGGGCGGGCTGATGATCCTTGTGTCACTGACGCTGGCGATGCTGTTGTGGATGGATTTGCGCAATCCGTTCGTTTGGGCCTGTATGGCGGTTGCGGTCGGTTTCGGCCTGATCGGTTTCCTCGATGATTATGACAAGGTGACCAAGGCCAGCCACAAGGGCGTATCGGGCAAGGTTCGTTTGCTGATGGAATTCGCCGTGGCAGGCGTGGCATCCTATTTGATCGTCAGCCAGATAAACACCAATCTTTATGTGCCATTTATGTCTGATGTTTCGATCCCGCTTGGCCCGTTCTATTACGTGTTTGCGGCAACGGTAATTGTGGGCTTTGGTAATGCGGTAAATCTGACCGATGGGTTGGACGGATTGGCGACGATGCCGGTCATTATTGCGGCAGGGGCGCTGGCCGTTATCGCCTATCTTGTTGGCCGGGCAGATTTTTCTGAATATCTTGGCATCCCGCATGTCCCGGGGGCAGGCGAGCTGGCCATATTGTGCGCGGCCATTATGGGCGGCGGGCTGGCGTTCCTTTGGTTCAACGCGCCTCCTGCTGCGGTTTTTATGGGCGATACGGGCAGTCTGGCCCTTGGCGGGGCATTGGGGGCGATTGCCGTGGCCAGCCATCACGAAATAGTGCTGCTGATTATTGGCGGGTTGTTCGTGGTCGAAACTGCCTCTGTCATAATTCAGGTGTTTTGGTTCAAACGCACGGGAAAACGGATTTTCCGTATGGCCCCGATCCATCACCATTTTGAACAAAAGGGTTGGGCGGAATCAACCGTGGTCATCCGTTTCTGGATCGTATCCATCGTTCTGGCCCTGATTGGCCTGTCGACGCTCAAGCTCAGATGATCACTTCGTCCGCCTTTTCTGGCAAACGCTTTGCCATCCTTGGCCTCGCCCGATCCGGCCTGACGGCTGCTGAAGCATTGCTGGCCAGTGGGGCACAGGTGGTCGCATGGGACAGGCAGGAAGAAGCGCGCGCCAAGCTGGAAGGGCGTGTCGAATTGGCGGACCCGTTGGGGCTTGATCTGACCGGATTTGACGGGGTCGTGGTAACCCCGGGGGTTCCGCTCAACACCCACCCCATCACGGACCATGCTGCCAAATATGGCGTGCCGATTATTGGCGATATTGAATTGTTCGCGCTTGCCCGTGCCGGATTGCCTGCACATAAAATTATCGGCATCACCGGCACCAATGGCAAATCAACAACCACCGCGCTGGTTGCCCATGTCTTGGAACAGGCGGGTATTCCGGCCCGCATGGGCGGCAATATCGGTGTGCCAATCTTGGGTGAGGAGCCCTTGCCGGAAGGCGGAATTTATGTCCTCGAACTGTCGAGCTATCAGATTGATCTGACGCGCTCGCTGGCCTGTGAGGCGGCGGCATTGCTCAACATCACGCCCGATCATCTGGACCGATATGACGGGTTTGAGGCTTATGCCTTTTCAAAAGGGCGTTTGTTCGCGATGCAGGCCGCCAGTCAATTTGCTGTGTTTGGCGCCAAAGACGCGCCAACCCGCGCTGTCGCTCAGGCGGAGGCAGCGCGGCGTGGGGAAGGCCGTGTAAAAACCATCGACATGGATGCTTATGCGCAGATGCAGGCCCGCTGGCCCGCGTTACAGGGGCCGCATAATCTGGAAAACGCCGCTGCTGCGGTGGCTTTGTTGGAAGAAGTCGGGGTAACCCCAGCGCAGTGGCAGGCGGGGTTTGAAACCTATCGCGGCTTACCGCACCGTATGGAAATTACCGCTGAATCCAACGGCGTGCTGTTTATCAACGACAGCAAGGCGACCAATCAGGCGTCCACCGCGCCAGCACTTGCTGCATATCCGCGCAATCCGAACCCGCGTATTCACTGGATCGTGGGCGGCCTGGCGAAAGAAGATGGCTTGGGGGCATGCGAAGATCATCTGGGCGAAGTGAAAGCCGCCTATACTATCGGCGAGGCTGGCCCGCGATTTGCAGAAATGCTCGGCGGAAAAATGCCGGTGGAGAAATGCGAGCTATTGTGTGAGGCGGTCAGCCGCGCGCTTGCCAATGCGGTCAGCGGTGATGTGATCCTGCTCTCGCCAGCATGCGCCAGTTTTGACCAGTTCCGCGATTTCGAAAAACGCGGAGAGCATTTTCGCAAGATTGTTGCCGCACTGATAGGTCAGGATGGCGGGGTGTCAGCATGAATGTTCCGCAGCCTTATATTCCCCGTTCAAATGATCGCCCGGTCAATAGCGACCGGTTCCGCAGTTCAAGGCGGGCAGAGCTGAAAATCTGGTGGCGCGAGATTGATCGCGGCCTTCTGTTCCTGATTTTGATCCTGATGGCGATTGGTACAGCCGCTGTGGCGGCGGCTTCCCCGGCCAGCGCGCGGCGGTTGTCGACATCTGATATCCAATTGCCTGATTTGTATTTTTACTGGGCCCATTTGCGCTGGCAATTCTTTGGTCTGGTGACATTGATTGGTGCCTCAATGTTATCGCGCGACCATGCGCGGCGTATCGGCGTCTTGCTGGCGGCGGCGATGCTGCTGTGCCTGTTTCTGGTTCCGGTGCTGGGGCACGAGGTGAATGGCGCGAAACGCTGGATCAATCTGGGTGTGCGTTTTCAGCCATCCGAATTTCTCAAGCCCGGTTTTGCCATCGGATTGGCGTGGATCATGTCATGGAAATTGCGCGATCCGAATTTGCCGGTGCTGGGCATTGTCAGCGGCCTGATGGCGGTTGTGGGAATATTGTTGATGATGCAGCCCAACCTTGGTGCGACATTGCTTTTCGGCGGTGTGTGGTTTGTGTTGGTCTTGTTGTCCGGCGTTTCGGTGCAAAGGATCGCAATGTTGGTCGGCGCCGGTGTCGGACTGTTAACACTGGCGTATTTTTTCTATCCCAACGCGCAAAACCGGATCAACGATTTCCTTGGCGGCGGCACGGCATTTGATCAGGTTGATTTGGCCCAGCGCACATTGCTGGCCGGCGGATGGACCGGCAGCGGCTATGCGCTGGGCGTGCGAAAGCTGAACCTTCCTGAGGCGCATACCGACTATATCTTTTCCGTCATTGGGGAGGAATTCGGCCTTATCGTCTGCGCGATTATCGTATTTCTCTACCTGGCCATCATCGCCCGCGTTTTGGTCAGGCTGGCGAAAGAGGAAAACCTGTTTACGCTGCTTGCAGGCGCGGGCCTTGCGACACAGATCGGTGGACAGGCGTTCATCAACATTCTCGTCAACTTGCAGCTGTTCCCGTCCAAGGGCATGACCTTGCCGCTGGTCTCTTATGGCGGATCCAGCACAATTGCAGTGTGTTTGGCGGCAGGTTTGCTGCTGGCAATCACGCGGCGGAACCCGTTTTTGACGCGCGAAGCCCCCGGGCTGCGCGCGTTCTTGCCCCAGAAGGGAACCCGCTGATGAGCGGTGCAAACAGACATTATGTTCTTGCTGCTGGCGGAACCGGCGGACATTTGATCCCCGCCTTTGCGCTGGCGGCGGAACTTGACCGGCGCGGTCACCATGTCGCGCTGATCACTGACGAACGCGGTGCGGACATTCCGGGCAAACCCGATTTCCTTCCGGCACATGTTTTGCCTGCGGGCCGTTTCGGCAAAAACCCGCTGACGTGGCCGAACGCTGCCAAGGCGTTGATGGACGGCCGCAAAATGGCGCTGCGTTTGTTTGAAAGCTTTGAACCCAGCGCAGTGGTCGGTTTCGGCGGCTATCCGGCTGCACCGGCGGTGCTGGCTGCAACGTCGGCGGACATTCCCTCTATCGTGCATGAACAGAATGCCGTGCTGGGGCGGGTCAACCGTTTGGTTGCAAGCCGGGTGAATGCCATTGCAACTGCCTATCCGGATATTAAACGGCTTAAGCCCAAACATGGCCCAAAGGTTCATTTGGTGGGAAATCCCGTCCGCGCAAAGGTTTTGCAACTGCGTGAAGAACCGTTTCCGGCTTTTACGGAAGAAGGATTGCTTCGTGTATTGGTGACCGGCGGAAGTCAGGGCGCAAGAATTCTTTCCCAGGTGGTTCCGGATGGATTGTCGATGTTGCCGCCTGCCCTGCGTTCGCGCTTGCAAGTCACGCAGCAATGCCGCCCCGAAGATTTGGATGCGGTGCGTGAACGTTATCGTAGCCATGACATTCCGGCTGAACTGGGCACCTATTTTGAGGATATGGCCACGCGATTGGCAGATGCGCATCTGTTTATCGGGCGCGCGGGCGCCTCGACCATAGCCGAACTGACGGCGGTCGGACGGCCTGCGATATTGATTCCGCTGCCAATCGCGACGGATGACCATCAAGCGGCCAATGCGCGGGAAATGGCGATTGCGGGCGGTGCGCGCGCAATCCGGCAGACACATTTCACGGGCAAGGAACTGGCCAAACAGATTCAAGCCTTGGCGCAGCGTCCGGACACGCTTGCCACAGCAGCCCATGCGGCGTGGAATTGCGGCAGACCCGATGCGGTTAAGGATCTTGCCGATCTGGTAGAGGGTTTCGGCGGCGATGAATTGATGGATGTGATCCGCGTTGGCGGTGACAATGCGCGCGGGGCATCACAAGGCGCTGAGGTTGCTCAGGGCGCGGCCAAGGATGCGGCGCAGTGAAGGGCGTTGGCACAGATATCGGCACAATCCATTTCGTCGGCATAGGCGGCATTGGCATGTCTGGCATCGCCGAAGTGATGCATAATTTGGGCTATATTGTGCAGGGCAGCGATATGGCTGAAGGGCCCAGCGTATTGCGACTGCGCGAACGCGGAATTTCGGTTTCCATCGGGCACGAAAAAGAACATGTCGAAGGCGCGGCGGTTGTGGTGACATCCACGGCAGTGAAACGCACCAACCCCGAAGTCGCCCATGCGTTGGAAAACCGGATTCCGGTTGTGCGGCGTGCAGAGATGCTGGCCGAACTTATGCGGTTGAAAAGCACGGTTGCGGTCGCCGGAACGCACGGAAAGACAACCACGACCAGCATGATTGCGGCGCTGCTGGATAGCGGCGATATCGATCCGACGGTCATCAATGGCGGCATCATTGAACAATATGGATCAAATGCGCGATTGGGTGACAGCGATTGGATGGTCGTCGAAGCTGATGAAAGCGACGGCAGCTTTCTGCGGCTTGATGGCACCATCGCCGTTGTTACCAATATCGATCCCGAACATCTCGATCATTACGGCGATTTTGACGGTGTAAAAGATGCCTTTGTGGAATTTATTCACAACGTACCATTCTATGGTGCGGCGATATTGTGCATCGACCATCCAGAGGTTCAAGCCGTTGTTGGCAAGGTCCGCGACCGGCGCGTTGTGACTTACGGATTCTCGCTGCAGGCCGATATTTGCGGGGTGAATATCCGCCCAGTCGATGGCGGCAATCTATTCGATGTTGTGGTGCGCCAGCGCGGCAAAGAAGATCGCCGGATCGAAGGCGTGATGCTGCCCATGCCCGGCAGGCATAACGTCCAAAATGCGCTTGCCGCGATTGCAGTCGCGATTGAAATGGGCTGCGCCGATGATGTTATTCGCAACGGATTTGGTGATTTTTCCGGCGTTCGCAGGCGTTTTACCAAAGTTGGCACAATTGCCGGTGCGACGATCATCGATGATTATGCGCATCATCCGGTGGAAATTCAGGCGGTGCTGGGCGCCGCCCGCGAAAGCGCAAAAGGCCGCGTCATCGCGGTGATGCAGCCGCACCGTTACACACGGCTTTACGATTTGATGGATGATTTCCAAAGCTGTTTTAACGAAGCCGATCAGGTCTATGTAACGCCGGTGTACGAAGCGGGTGAAGACCCGATTGAAGGTGTCAGTTCTGAATCGCTTGTCACGGGTCTCAAATCACGCGGGCACCGTTCGGCCGCCACAATACGCGATCAGGACCATCTGGCAGAAGTGCTTGCCGCTGAAATTGGCGCGGGCGATCTGATTGTGTGTCTTGGTGCGGGTGATATCACCAAATGGGCGGCCCAGCTTGAAACGAATATTTTGGCCAAGCGAGGCGCGCAATGACGATGCGGCAGCCCGATGATTGGGCAATGCATGACAATGGTCGCGCCCCGTCTGGCGAAGTGGAGGGCGGGGTGTTGGGTTCCATCCCGATCGGCAATATTCGCGGCAAGATGACGGCCAATGCCCCGCTTGCAAAGTTGGTCTGGTTCAAGGCCGGCGGTCATGCGGATTGGCTGTTTGAACCTGCCGATCTCGATGATTTGAAACATTTTCTCGCCGAATTGGACGGACGGCTGCCGGTGATGGCGCTTGGTCTCGGCTCCAACATGATTATCCGCGATGGGGGCGTTCCGGGCCTTGTTGTCAGGTTGGGCAAGCCGTTTGCGGGCGTTGATGCAGGCGATGATTGTACCGTGACCTGCGGCGGCGGCGCGAGCGGTATTCTTGTATCTTCTAAGGCGCGCGATGCCGGTATTGCGGGGCTTGAATTTCTGCGCGGCATCCCCGGCACTGTTGGCGGGTTCGTCCGTATGAATGGCGGGGCTTATGGCCGCGAAGTGGCAGACATTCTGATCGATTGCGATGTCATTATGCCCGGCGGCGCATTGATTACATTGCCCGCAAGTGATCTCAATTACACCTATCGCCATTCCGATCTGCCCGATGGCGCTGTGGTTGTATCTGCCCGGCTTAAAGGAACAGTCGGCGACTCAGCGAAGATCGGGGCAGAGATGGACCGCATTGCCGAAGCGCGCGAAAACTCTCAGCCTTTGCGGACCAAAACGGGCGGCTCGACATTCAAAAATCCGCCGGGGCAAAAGGCTTGGCAATTGGTTGATGAAGCGGGTTGCCGCGGCCTTCAGATCGGCGGCGCGCAGGTCAGCGAAAAACACACCAATTTCCTGATCAATACAGGTGCCGCGACCAGCGCCGAAATTGAGGGGCTGGGCGAAGAGGTCCGCCGCCGCGTCTATGCCCATTCGGGTGTCGAGCTTGAATGGGAAATTCAGCGGGTGGGGCGGACATGACCGGCCTGCCAAAACTGCATATCGCGGTGCTGATGGGCGGCTGGGCGAATGAACGCCCGGTCTCGTTGATGTCAGGCAATGGCGTTGCCGATGCGCTCGAACAGCGGGGCCACAAAGTCACGCGGATCGATATGGACCGGCAAGTCGCCGCAACTATTGCAAAGACCAACCCCGATGTTGTGTTCAATGCGCTGCACGGCGTTCCAGGAGAGGACGGCACGGTGCAGGGCATGCTTGATCTGATGGGTGTGCCCTATACCCATTCAGGTCTTGCGACGTCGGTTATCGCGATTGATAAAGAGCTGACCAAACAAGCCTTGGTTCCCGCGGGCATTCCGATGCCGGGCGGCCGGATTGTGCAATCGGATGATCTGTATGATGAAGATCCCTTGCCGCGGCCCTATGTTCTTAAACCGGTTAATGAAGGTTCTTCGGTCGGCGTCGCAATCGTCACTGATGAAAGCAATTGCGGCAATCCCATCCGCCGCGATGCTGCGGGTCCGTGGCAGGAATTTGAACAATTGCTCGCCGAACCGTTTATTCGCGGGCGGGAGCTGACGACAGCGGTGATCGACAGCGCCGAGGGGCCGCGCGCCTTCGCCGTGACCGAATTGATCCCCAAATCCGGTTTCTACGATTTTGATGCCAAATATACAGACGGGATGACCGATCATATCTGTCCTGCCGACATTCCCGACAACATCACGGCATTGTGCCTCGGCTATGCCGTGGGCGCGCATAAAGTGCTCGGCTGCAAAGGGACAAGCCGCACCGATTTTCGGTGGGATGACCAGCTTGGCGAGCAAGGCCTGTTCATTCTGGAAACCAACACCCAGCCGGGGATGACACCGCTTAGCCTCGTGCCCGAACAGGCCAATTATTGCGGTATGAATTATGGCGATTTGGTCGAAGCGATCATCGCCGAGGCGCTTCGGGGGAGCGGGTTCGGACGCGAAGCGAAAGAAATAGGTGGAGGCCAGAATGGCGACAGTTAAACGCAATGCAAAGGGCGTGCGCCGCTCGGCAGCGTCGCGCAGCCGTGCCAACACAGCGCGCAAAGCGAAGGCAAGGACCAGTTCGGTCATGGATTCGGCAATGGCGGTCCTGCCATTTACCGAAGAACAGCTGCACCGCATATTCCTTGCCATTATCATCGGCGGCGCAGTTGCGCTGGCGTGGTTTGTAGCCAGTCTTGCAGGCGTTCCCGCGATGGCGCAGCAACAAATTGCCGGATTGGCGACCAACGCCGGATTCGAAGTTCGCCATGTCACCGTTAGCGGCGTCGACCGGATGAACGAATTGAAGGTTTACAACCGTGTGCTGGGCGCGCGTGACCGCCCGATGCCATTGGTTGATCTGGATGCCATTCGCAGCGATTTGCTTGAGCTGAATTGGGTCAAGGATGCGCGTGTTTCGCGGCAATTGCCCGACCGTCTGATCATCAATATCGTAGAGCGTGAACCGCATGCTGTGTTGCAGCGCGCGGATAAATTGGTGCTTATTGACTCGACCGGCGCCGAGCTGGAGCCGATTTCGCGTGCGAATGCAAAAGGTATGCTGGTCGTTTCCGGCCCCGGCGCACGCAAACAGGTAGAGGCTTTGACCAATCTGCTTGAATCTGCACCCGCATTGAAGCCGCGCGTTGATAGGGCGGAATGGATCGGAAACCGCCGTTGGGATATTACTTTCAACACCGATCAGGTTCTTTCGCTGCCGCAAGGGGGCAAGAAAGCGTCAACCGCATTGGTAGCCTTCGCCAAACTTGATGGAACCAGCCGTTTGCTTGGCGGGAAAGTCGCCAAATTTGATATGCGCGCACCGGAACGGATTTATATGCGAATTCCCGGGCGCTCGCAGGAAGTCCTCAAGACCGGTGAGGACAAATAATGGCGCTTCCGCGTATCAGCCGCGTTTTTGGCGCTGTGAATGTGGGCAGTTTCCGCATTTCGGCAATGATTATGGGCCTGTCCGAAACGGGTGAGATGATCGTTCTTGGCTCTGGCCACCGCGCCAGTCAGGGTATCAAGCGGGGCTATATTACAGACATGGCTGCGGCGACATATGCCATCCGCGACGCGGTGGAACGGGCAGAAAAGAATGCAGGGACCAGCGTGTCGAGCGTGTGGGTCGGTTGTGCCGGTGCGGGGCTGGCGAGCCAGATCGCCAAGGTTGAAATCGATATTGGCGGACGGCGGATCGAAGAAGACGATATTGAACAATTGCTGGTTACCGCGCGCGAAAGCATCCAGCCCGATGGACGGATGGTGCTCCACGCGCAGCCTGCGCATTACACGCTGGACGGTGCGCATGGCGTTGCCAATCCTAAGGGCCTTCATGCCGAACGGCTGGGCGTTGATATTCACGTGATGCTTGCCGATGGGGCGCCTGTGCGGAACCTGATCGAAGCAGTGCAGAACGCTCATCTCGATGTCGAAAGCGTGGTCGCCGCGCCGATTGCTGCGGGCCATGCCTGCCTCAGCCATGAAGAACGTGAATTGGGAACAGCATTGATCGAAGTTGGCGGTGAAACAACCAATGTTTCCGTCTATGCTGCGGGTATGTTGCTCGGCCTGAAAGCGATCCCGTTTGGATCGGCGGATATTACCGACGCCATTGCATCGGCTTTCGGGATTAGGCGATTTCAGGCAGAACGGCTCAAATGCGTTGCCGGATCGGCCATCGCCAGCCCATCCGATCATCGCGAAATGGTGCCGGTCAGCGGGCCGGGAGACAGCGCATCTACCACCGTTGCCCGTGGGGCTGACGATAAAAACCGGATTCCCCGCGCTGAATTGGTGTCTGTTGTAACCGAACAACTTTCACGCCTTACTGATGATATCGGCAAGGCGCTGAAGGAAATGGGCTTTTCCGGCGCGCGGGGCAGCCAGGTTGTCTTGACCGGCGGCGGGGCGGAACTCGCCGGTTTTGCAGAATTTGCCCAAAGCGCGCTTGGCCGTCCTGTACGGATCGGCAAAGCCCCCACATTGCGCGGATTGCCAGAGGCGCATGCCACGCCTGGCTTTGCCACATTGTCGGGCCTTTGCCTTTATGCTGCAGACGATCCGATTGATGTTCGCACGATCAACACAGGATATACCGAAACGGTGAAAGTGTCCGGTATAGCGATGGTCAACCGGGTGTTTCGCGCCGTCAAAGAGTATTTCTGACGTGCAAGCCATCCTGCAATCGCCGGTTAACCACTGTGGATAAGCGGTTTCGCCCTATGCACCGGCGAATCTGTTTGTGCCAAGCTGACCATTACAGATTAGAAAATACCAATTTCCCTTGGAGGGACACCCAATGAGTATCAATATCGGCCCGCCCGCATCAGACGAGCTTCGCCCCAAGATTACCGTTATCGGTGTTGGCGGCGCAGGTGGCAACGCGATAGCGAACATGATCGGCGCAGCGATTGAAGGCGTTGATTTCATCGTAGCGAATACTGACGCACAGGCGCTCAACACGGCAGTTGCCGATACGCGCATCCAGCTTGGCCCGGAAATTACCGGCGGGCTGGGCGCAGGCGCGCGTCCGGAAGTGGGCAAGGCTGCTGCTGAAGAAACAGTGCAGGAAATCGAAGACGCACTCGATGGTGTGAATATGTGCTTCATCGCCGCCGGCATGGGCGGCGGTACAGGGACAGGGGCCGCTGCGGTTATTGCCGAGGCTGCCCGCCGCAAAGGCGTGTTGACCGTTGGCGTGGTGACCAAACCATTCCTGTTCGAAGGTACGCGCCGTATGCGCGCCGCCGAAGCCGGAATTGCGGAGCTGCAACGGCATGTCGACACGCTGATTGTCATCCCAAACCAGAACCTGTTTCTGGTCGCAAAGGCGGAAACCACATTCAAGGAAGCATTCCAGCTTGCTGACGAAGTTCTCCAGCAAGGCGTTCGTTCGATCACCGACCTTATGGTTATGCCCGGCCTGATCAACCTCGACTTTGCCGATGTAAAATCGGTCATGGAAGAAATGGGCAAGGCTATGATGGGTACCGGCGAAGGCGAGGGTGAGAACCGCGCCCTGGACGCTGCCGAACGCGCAATTGCCAATCCGCTGCTCGACGGTGTTTCGATGCAGGGCGCGAAGGGCGTTATTATTTCGATCATCGGCGGCGAGGATATGAAACTTCTCGAAGTTGACGAGGCCGCAAACCATATTCGCGAATTGGTCGATGAAGACGCCAACATCATTTGGGGATCGGCGTTCAACCCTGACCTTGATGGTAAAATCCGGGTTTCGGTTGTGGCAACGGGCATTGAACCGGGTGCTGGCATTGTCGATGCAAGCGGCGATACGCATTCGCTATCGCTGGGCGAATCCCGTGCGCCAAAGCGCCCTGTTTTGGATCTTCCCGAAGAAAACGAAACAGAAGATGATTTTGCAGAAGAAGAAACCGTTTCGGCACCCGAACCAATCGGCCTGTCGGCGCTTTCATTGGGTGAACATGATGAAATCGATGAAGGCGGCGACGATGTTGAAGGCATTGTCGATCCGCTTGCAGGATTGCGTCAGGATATGCCGGAAGAATATGAGCCTGAAGAGGCGGAAGACCTTGCCGAGCCTGCTGATGATTCAGCGCACGGCCATGCCGCCGAAGACGGTTTCGCGGATGAAAACGCTGAAAGCGACGATGGCGATGATTGGGGCGACGTGGCAGAGCCTGCTGCACCTGAGCCGGAAGAAACGCTGGACCTTGTGACCGAAGCCGAAAGCAAGGCCGGTGATGGTGATGGTGATGGGGAAGATGAGCTGCTGCTCAATGCTGACAAGCTGGTCGAACAAGATGAAGCGATCCAGCCGCCGACAGGCCGCAGACGCGGGCTGGTTTCAGGCTCAGGCGGCGGTAATGGAAATGCCGGATCGAGTGGTGGTTCGGGTGCCGGAGCAGGCGGTGGCAGCACATTGTTTGAGCGGATGGCGAATCTCTCTCGCGGATCAGTTTCGAGCGATGATGAAGACGAGGAAAATGATGAGGACGAGGGCGGCGAAGGATCGTCCGCGCTCAACATTCCGCGCTTTCTTGGCCGTCAAAACAACCAGTAAGCAGCTAACAGGCTCGTTCGGTCGAAGTTAAGTTGGCATCCGCCAACTTTGCTTGCCATGCTGATTGGAATGCATCGTGATGATATTCGCCGCCAACCAGATCACCGAACCGCTGGGCCATTGCGCGGGGCGCAAATGATTGTGCAGCGCCGCTTTGGCTGCATGGCGTTGCTTGTTGCATTGTCCGGTGCTGTTCCGGCGCTGGCTCAAACCAACGGTGAAGCGGTTTCGCAGGCAGTCGTGCAACCATTGCCGCCTGCGGGCGTGGCCGAATTAAATTCGGCGCTGCGACGGTTGGCGCGTAATTCGCGCAATGTTGGTGCGCTGGTCGATGCGGGCAATGCATCACTTAAGGTGGGTGATGTTGATGCTGCAATCGGATTTTTCGGCCGTGCGGAAGAACTTTTTCCCGGCAATTCAGCGATCAAAATCGGACTGGCAGCGGCATTTACCCGCAAACAGCGGCCATTGGATGCTTTGCGCCTTTTTGATGAGGCCGAACGTGCCGGTGCATCAACGGATGGCCTGGCAAGCGACCGGGGGCTGGCCTATGATCTGGTCGGCGATAATGTTTCGGCGCAGCGCCATTATCAAACGGCGCTGTCGGGTGCTGAAAATGCCGGAACGCGGCAGCGTCTGGCCCTCAGCCACGCGATGGCAGGCGATAGGGAGGGGTTTGAAAGAATACTCGGCCCACTTGTCGCACAGGGTGACGCATCGGCGTATCGGACGCGCGCCTTCGGCCTAGCTATATTGGGTGAAGATGCAGAGGCAGTGGCAATCGCCGAAGCGGTTATGCCGCGAAATCTTTCAGCCCGGATCGCACCCTATCTGCGTTACATGCCGCGCCTGACTAAGGCTCAGCAGGCCGCTGCCGCCAATCTGGGGGTGTTTCCGCGGGCGGCCCAAATCGGCCGCGACAATCCCAATATTGCCCAATATGCCAACAGTCCGCAGGGCCGTAATGCAGATGCACGATTGGTGCCGAGCGGAACGCCGCTAGGGCGCCCAGAAGATAGTAGCAGCCCGCGCCGCCGTCCCGATCGCAGCCGCAGTGCAGTGACCGAACCCAGCCCGGCAGTGGAGGTGGTTCAGCCCGAACAATCGCCTGCGCTGGCTGAACGGGTTGCAGCGCAATCGGTCTCGGGCCCGCCCCCCTCGGCCCCGCCACCCTCAGCCCCGCCACCTTCCGTCCCAGCCCCCGCAGCAACAGCTCCGGCCAAGGTCGCTGTTACGGCGGTTGATCCGGTTGTTACCAAGGCTGTTGCTGACAAAGCATCGCCGCCGCCCCCCGGTTTCGATCTGGCGGCGGTCAGCAGCGCAGCCCCTGTCGTTGGCACGTCGGAAAATGCTCCGGAAAGCGTTGCAGAAGCATTTGCCAATTTTTCACTCACACCCGAAACGGGCGTGGCCCCGTCAAGCGGCGGTGTCGATATCCGGACCATCGAACCGCCGCGTGAGATTGAGAAAAAACCCGAACCCGTTCCGGAAAAACCCACGCATCCCAAGCGATTCTGGGTCCAGGTCGCGACTGGCCGTAACACCAGCGCCTTGCGTTTCGACTGGCGCCGGATCAGCCGAAAATCTGGTGATATTTTGGAGAAATATGACGGATTTACAACGCCATGGGGGCAATCCAACAGATTGCTGGCCGGGCCGTTTGGCACGTCCCGTGCGGCACAAAGGGCGGTAACGGCACTGAAGAAGGAAGGTGTCGACAGTTTCACCTTCACCAGCCCCAAAGGGCAGGAAATTATACCGCTGAAATAGGCTTACGGTGTAAAACGCTACGTTTTGCACAAGCTGTAAACAGCCTAAATGACTTCTCCCCAGCGCTTCTTGCGATACCAATTGCAACTGTCAGGCGCAGCTTCCATTCCGCTTCCCATGGTTAAGGAAGCGTCACGATGAGAACGAGCCAGCAGCTCTATGCGCTTCACGAAGATGCAGCGCCGGTCGATATGTTATCGGCCCTTTTTGAAGCGCGTGGCTGGTCGTTCAAGGCCCTGTCTAAGGAAGAAATGTCGGGTGAAATCCAGGGCAGCTGGGCCAATTATCAGTTGCGTGCGATTTGGCGTACGGAAGACAACGTCCTGCAATTGCTTTGCTTGCCCGATGTGCACGTGTCCAAAGCCAAGCTGAAACCGGCTTATGAACTGATGGCGCTTGCCAATGAGCAATTGTGGCTTGGACATTTCGATATTTGGTCGAATGGCGATATTCTGGTTTATCGCAATGCGGCATTGCTTGGCGATGACGGGCTGCTCAGCCTTGATCAGGCACAGGCTATTGTCGAAACAGCGGTGGAAGAATGCGACCGTTTCTATCCGGCATTTCAATTCGTGCTGTGGGGCGACAAAGACCCGAAAGATGCGCTGGACAGCGCGCTTGTCGATGCGGCCGGAGAAGCCTAGCCCGAGGGCTGCAACAGAGTGAGGCCCATGGCGTTCTACAAAATTCTGATCGTTGGTTTCGGCACCATGACTGGTGCGATGGTTGAAGGCTGGCTGAAGGCGGGCAGCGATCCTTCGCGCTTTGAGGTTTACCATCCCACCAAACAGGCCGTCGCGCATGGGTTGCAAGTGCACAATGTGTGGCCTGACACAGAATTTGATGCGGTGCTGCTTGGCGTAAAACCGCATATGATCGATGATGTGAAAGACGGGCTGGAACCGATACTCGGGCCGGATACGGTGCTGATTTCGGTTCTCGCCGGGATTGAACTGGAAAGTTATTCACGGCGGTTCCCGCGCGCAGGGGGCATAGTGCGGTTCATGCCCAATCTGGCGGTGGCCCTTGGGAAGTCACCCAATGCCTTATGCGCGGCGGGGCTTGACGATATTAAACGCGAAAATGTCACCCAGCTTGCTTCGGAGATTGGCACTGCAGAATGGCTGGACGATGAAGGCCAGTTTAACCTTGTCACCGCGCTTGCCGGATCAGGTCCGGGGTTTGTTTACCGTTTTATCGATGCACTCGCTGCGGGCGCGCATTCACTCGGGCTCGACAAGAAACAGGCTGAACGGCTTGCGGTTGCGATGGTTGACGGGGCAGGGGCGCTTGCGTCCAGATCAGAACATTCCCCGCATGAACTTGCGCGCCGCGTGGCAAGTCCAGGCGGAATGACGCAAAAGGGGCTTGATGTTCTTGATGAAGGCGGCTCTCTCAATGATTTGATGACCCAGTGTTTGCGCGCGGCGCGCGACCGCGGGGCCGAAATGGCCGAAGAAGCGCGCGAAAAGGGTTAATTCTCTTCAACCGATTTTCCCGGTTTTGCTTGAAAAATCGCTCCGAAGTGCCGATATTGTGGGCAGAGCTGGTCGCCTGATGTGGTTGCCGGAAAAAGGAGTTTGAATCGAAATGGCTGATTGGAACGATACCCGCCATCAACGAACGGGTTTCGACGCAATGCCTGGCGTCAACAATGATGTCGCAGGCGGCGTCGTATTTGACGAGGGCCTGCGTAAGCATATGCTCTCGATTTACAATTATATGGGAATGGGCGTGTTGCTTTCCGGCATCGTTGCGATGCTGTTTGTCGGATCATCCTTCTTCAATTCAGCGTTTGAAGTCGTGCGGACGGCCAATGGTGCACTCGCTTCGCCGAATATGCTGGGTTGGATCATCGCTATTTCGCCGCTGGCATTTGTTTTGTTTATGTCTTTCGGGCGTAACAAGTTCAGCGCACCGGCGCTTCAGGGCATGTTCTGGGGCTTCGCAACGGCGATGGGCCTTTCGCTCTCGACAATTTTTATCACTTACACCAATTCATCCATTGCGATGACTTTCTTCGCGACCGCAGGTGCTTTTGCAGGCCTCAGCCTGTGGGGATACACAACGAAGAAAGACATTTCGGGTTGGGGCAGCTTTCTGATCATGGGCGTTGTCGGCCTGATCATCGCATCGCTGCTGAATGCATTTCTGATCGGATCACCGGGCCTTGAATTGGCAATTTCTGCCTTGGGCGTACTGATTTTTGCCGGTCTGACTGCCTATGATACGCAGCGTTTGAAGCAAGAATATGCCTATGTCCGCGGAACGCCGCAGGCGCAGAAATCGGTCATTCTGGGTGCGCTCAGCCTGTATCTCGATTTCATCAATATGTTCCTGTTCCTTCTCCGCTTCCTCGGAAGCCGCGAGTGATAGCAGGCTGAAATTAGGCGCATCTGTTGCGTCTTTGACTCACTATACCGTGCCCGGGGTGCAATTCGCATTCCGGGCATTTTCTTTGGCCGCCGAAACCGTTAGACTGTTCCTTCAGACTAGAGTCATGCTGGATCGATGACTTTGGTGCCTATGGCTTTGGAGGGCCAGGTCACATGTTTCAGACAAATGCTGCCAGAATACGCCTTGTTGCTGCATCTTTGGGGCTCGCCTCGCTGGCCGCGTGCGTAACGCCTCCTCCTCCTCCGCCCCCTCCGCCGCCGCCTCCGCCGCCGGTGATCAAGGTAATTCCGCCGCGCCCGACACCGCCAGGCGGGGCGACACCCAATATGTCTATACCTCCGCGCGACATGGCGGGCATTCGCCAAACGGTGAATTACGGACTTTCAAACTCGCAATCCGTGTGGAATTTGCGTTCGGGATTGAACGTGGCAGCGCTTAATTGTCAGGGGCCGCAATATGCCAATATCATCCCCGCTTATCGCCAGATGCTGGATAGCAACAAACGCGAACTGACGCGGATCAACCGGTCTGTTCGCGATGAATTTCGCGCAAAATATGGCAGAACTTACCGCAGCGAATTCGATAATTACATGACGCAAGTCTACAATTATTTCGCACTGCCTCCGGCAAAACGCCAGTTTTGCGATACGGCGTTGGAAGTCGCCAATGCATCATTGACCAGCGATACGGCAGGATTTGAAACTTTTGCAATTGGCGGATTGGCCCGGCTAGAAGCCGTGTTTGACACTTTCTATTCCTCTTTCGAGAAGTACCGCGTGGACGTGGTCAATTGGGATGCCCAATACGCCCCGCCGCAGCCCATGAACATGCCGCCAAGCAACCTGTCAGCAGGGGCTGCAAGTTTGGTGGGACCGGCGCCTTCGGCTGCCGGCACTGCGGCGCCGATGATCATGCCCGTTGATGTTGCGCCTTCGGCATCGATGCCTGCGCCAAGCGGTGTCTCCAGCGCAACCGGTGCGGTTGTGGTGGATTCGATTGGTAATTCTACGCCAATGGGTACAGCACCCGCGCCTGCCCCGGGTTTTTCGACCAGCACCCAACCGGTCTTTGTCAGCAACCCCGTTGTTGAGCCCGTTTCGGGCAGCGAAGGCACCGGCGGGAACGGCACCGGCGGGAACGGCGCAGATGGCGGCGGCGAAGACGGCTGAATAAGCTGGGTTGCTATATCGAGGAACGGACTACGCTAGCGTTGAATGCCGATTGCCACTAAGGGCGGCGGATGCATTTCCTCGACCAAGCCAAAATATACCTCCAATCGGGCGCGGGCGGCCCCGGCGCTGTCAGTTTCCGGCGTGAGAAATACGTCGAATATGGCGGACCCGATGGCGGCAATGGCGGCAAAGGCGGCGACATAATTTTTGAAGCGGTGCAGGGGCTCAACACTCTGATTGATTTCCGCTATGCGCAGCACTTCAAGGCCAAGCGCGGAATGCACGGGCAAGGGCGCGACAAGACTGGCCGCGGCGCGGATGATCTGATTGTAAAAGTCCCTGTCGGCACGCAGGTATTGTCCGAGGATAAAGAGGAAATTCTCGCCGACTTTACCGAAGTGGGCCAGCGCATCACCTTCCTTGAAGGCGGAATGGGCGGACGCGGCAATGCAAGCTACAAAAGCTCTACCAATCGCGCACCGCGTCAACATCAACCCGGAGAACCGCCGCTGGAAATGTGGGTCTGGTTGCGGTTGAAACTGCTTGCCGATGTCGGCCTTCTTGGCCTGCCCAATGCGGGCAAATCGACTTTTATCAATGCGGTTTCCAATGCGAGAGCCAAGGTCGGGGCATATGCTTTTACCACGCTGGTGCCCAAGTTGGGCGTGGTGCATCACAAGGCCCGCGAATTCGTAATTGCCGATATTCCGGGCCTGATCGAAGGCGCTGCGGAAGGCGCGGGCATTGGTGATCGTTTCCTTGGCCATATTGAACGGTGCCGCGTGCTGATTCATCTGGTCGATATATCCGGCGATGATCCCGCTGCGGCGATGAAAACGGTGCAGGACGAACTGGCCGCCTATGGCGCTGGTCTGGAAGACAAAGCACAGCTGATTGCGCTCAACAAAGTCGATTTGGCCGATGGCGAGCTGGCCGCAGGCTTCGCAGAGGAACTGCTAGAAGCAGGCGCGGATCAGGTATTTGCCGTATCCGGTGCAACCGGACAGGGAATTGAACAATTGCTCGATGCGGTTCTTGGTTATCTGCCCGATTTGACATCGACAGAGACGAATGCGGCCGAAAAAGAAGTGGTGGATGAAGCCAAGCCTTGGTCGCCCATTTGATTTCTAGCCGATCAGGCGCTTCAAATGATGCTGCTTCCACGCTAGCTCTGCCGAATGGCTATTGATGCACTTGCTCACTTAAAGGATCCCGAACGGGTCAGCACAATTGTGCTTAAAATCGGTTCTGCCTTGTTGGTCGATATGGATGGAAATCCGCGCACAGAATGGCTGAACGGATTGGTCGATGAAATCGGGGATTTTCGAAAAAACGGCATCGGCGTGATCCTTGTCAGTTCGGGCGCGATTGCGCTGGGCGCATCGCGGTTGAAGCTCGTGCGCGGCGGGCGCGGCAGCCTTTCTGATGCTCAGGCCGCAGCATCAGTCGGGCAGATTGTTTTGTCCGGCCTGTGGTCAGCGGCACTTGAACGGCTGGGTCTTTCGGCGGCGCAGATGCTGGTGACATTGGGCGATCTGGAAGGACGCAAACGTTATCTGAATGCCTCTTCAACAATTTCGCGGCTGCTGGAGGCCGGCGTTGTGCCGGTCGTGAACGAGAATGACAGCGTCGCCACGGAAGAGATCCGCTTTGGCGACAATGACCGGCTTGCAGCGCGTGTGGCGCAAGCGGCTGGCGCGGATGCGGTAGTGCTGCTGTCCGATGTGGATGGGCTGTATGATTGCGATCCCGCTGATGCCAACGCCAGGCTGGTTAGCAGGATAGAGGGGGTTGGCCCGGAAATTCTCGCTATGGGATCGGACAAATCATCATCGGGCAAAGGCTCGGGCGGGATGTCATCCAAATTGCAGGCCGCGCAAATTGCCGAGCGGGCCGGAATTACGCTTGCAATTATCAATGGGCAGCATGCAGCACCGATTACCAGGGCGATTGCCGAAGACTGCGGATCGTTGTTCATTCCAAGGCGTAGCGACGATGCCCGCCGTTCATGGCTGGGCGGCAGGATTGCGCCCAGCGGTTCGATCAGCGTCGATGATGGCTGTATCGCGGCTCTGGCAAAAGGTGCCAGCTTGCTGGCAGCTGGTGTGACAGAGGTTGATGGCGATTTTGGACGCGGGGCATTGGTATCCGTGCTCGATTCCGATGGCTTGGCGATCGCGCAGGGGCTGGTGGAATATGATTCGGAAAACTGCCGCAGCATTGCCGGTGCGCGCCAGCGTGAACAGGCGGACATTCTTGGCCATGCGCCGCGATCTGCTGTTATACACCGCGATCAGATGGTGATGCTTTGAACGATATCGGGACAATCGCGATGACCGGCGGCACGGGGTTTGTCGGTCAGGCGGTGCTTGATGCAGTGGCGCGCAAAAATCTGTCAGTGCGATCATTGGCACGTAAAATTCCCGCAGACCGGGACGATGCCGAATGGGTTCAAGGCGCTTTGGATGATGGTGATGCGCTGGCGAAACTGGTCGATGGTGCTGATGCGGTCATCCATATTGCCGGTCTGACCAACACACCCGATCCCGCAAGGTTTGACGCGGCAAATGTCGAAGGCACGGCCAACGTCATCGCATCCGCAAAAGATGCCGGGATCAAGCGGTTTGTTTTTGTGTCTTCGCTTTCAGCCAGAGAGCCGCAGCTATCGCGTTACGGTGCATCTAAAGCGCGTGCAGAGGCATTGGTTCAGGCCAGCGGGTTGGATTGGACCATCATTCGCCCGCCTGCTGTTTACGGCCCGCGCGATGATGACATGTTTGAACTGTTTAAGGCCGCTAGACTGGGCATTATTCCCATGCCGCCTGGGGGCGCGACGTCGATCATCCATGTCGATGATTTGGCCGAATTGTTGCTGGCGATGGCGGCTTCAAATCCGGCCACACGGCGCAAGATGTTTGAACCTGACGATGGGCGCGAAGGCGGCTGGTCTCACAAGGAATTGGGGCGAGCGATAGGCGTCGCGATGGGACGAAATCCGTTAGTACCCAATTTACCCGGTTGGATGCTTGGGCTGGCCGCCGGCTGTGACCGGTTGCTGCGCGGGGACAAAGCGAAGCTGACGCCAGATCGGGTGGGCTATATGATGCATCCCAACTGGGTGGCCCGTTCTGCCAAGGCCGTACCGGCGAAAATCTGGCAACCGCGAATTGCCGGGGAAGACGGACTGCATTCCACCGCCGGTTGGTACCGGAACAACGGCTGGCTTTGAACCAATTGCCGGTCTCACCCTTCACTAGGGCATATTGTTAGAATGCCGGATCGAAACCGGGCGGCAGTTCACCATCATCGTCAAGCGGGGTGTGGATGCCGCATTCGGTCTTATCCCATCCTTTCCACCGGCCTGATCGCGGGTCTTCACCGGGCGCGACCTTGTGGGTGCAGGGGGAGCAGCCGATTGAGGGATAGCCCCGTTCAACCAGCGGGTGACGGGGCAAATCATGTTCTTCGAAATAGGCAGCGATGTCCTCGCTCGACCAATCGATCAGCGGGTTGATTTTGAGCCGCCCTTGCGCGTCTGATGTGTCCACTTCGAAACGGGGCAGATTGGCCCGTGTGGCGGATTGGAAGGCTTTGCGGCCGGTCAGTGTCGCATCGTAATTGGCCAAAGCGTTGGCAAGCGGAATGACCTTACGAATATCGCAGCAACCATCGGGATCATATGACCAGCGCAGGCCGGTTTCATCCTTGGTCTTGAGCGTATCGAGATCCGGGTAAAGATTGCGTAATCCGGTCAATCCAAACTGTTCGACCAGCCCGTCCCGATAGGCCAGCGTTTCGGGAAAATGTTTGCCCGTTTCAAGGAACAAAACTGGCAGGCCGGGGGCGACTTCGCCAATTAAGTGCAGTAAAACAGCACTTTCGGCACCAAAGCTGGAAACGGTGGCAAGATCGCCAATCAGATCATCTTCGATCAGATTGGCCAACATTTCACGCGTGTCCTGCCCGCGAAACATGCGGTTGAGGCGAATGGCATCCTCGTCCGAAAATCGCGGTCCGGTGTCTATCCGGTCAATGGTGCGCTGCACATTCACGATGCCGCAGCATGCCTTTTGTTCCAGATTGGCGTGCCATTGTCAGTGGCGGCCTGATATACTTCGGGCCAGCGATTCAGCGCATTTTCGACATCATCGGAATTGAGCGCGGCATCGGGTTCGAAAGCATCAAAACCGCACCGCTTCATATAGGGCAGCTGATCGACCAGAACATCGCCGACGGCACGAATTTCGCCTTCATATCCGGCTTCGCGCAAGATGCGCGCCGATGAATATCCGCGCCCGTCGCCAAAGGCAGGGAAGTTTACTTCGACCAGCTGGATTTGCCCGAGATGCGGCAGCAATGCACGCGCATCATCACCGGGTTCGACGCGCACGGCGTTGGCGTTGCTTTGTTCCAGAAAGGCATCGACCGTGACGCTGGCATGATCAACCGGTTCATCGTTGCGGAAACGCAATTGAACGCCGTCGGGGCTGGTTCCAATATCAGTCATAAAGCGCCTCCTTGAACGGCGCCATGCCGATCCGGTTATATGTATCGAGGAAACGCTCCTCGCCTTGTTTATTCTGGAGATAGACGTCGGTTACGGTTTCCACCGCTTCGACCACACCGGCCTCGTCAAAGCCGCGTCCGGTGATCTTGCCCAGCGCAGTATCTTCCGCCTCGCTCCCGCCCAGCGACAATTGGTAATTCTCGACGCCTTTTTTATCGACGCCAAGGATGCCGATATGGCCCGCATGGTGATGTCCGCAGGCGTTGATACAGCCAGAAATCTTGAGCTTTAGCTCGCCCAGAGTGTCACCCTTGCCAGTCTCGTCAAAACGCTGCGCGATTTTCTGGGCCAGCGGGATTGAACGGGCATTGGCGAGGCTGCAATAATCGAGGCCGGGACAGGCGATAATGTCACCGATTTGATCGAGGTTGGGCGTGCCAAGCCCCGCTTCGTCTAGCTTGGTCCACAGGGCGTGAAGATCTGTGATTTTCACATGGGGCAGGACGATATTTTGCGTGTGCATCACGCGCAGTTCGTCAAAGCTGTAATCTTTCGCAAGATCGGCCATCAAATGCATTTGTTCTGCCGTGGCGTCGCCCGGAATGCCGCCAACAGGTTTCAGGCTGATAACCGCGCTGACGTAGCTGTCATGTTTGTGCCGGTTGGTGTTGCGGTCTACCCACAATGCAAAATCGGGATCGCTGCGGTCGACAGTTTTGGCACTATCTTCAAATGCAGGATCGGCGAAAAAGGGCTTGATCCGCTCCAGCTCGGCAAATGGTGGTTCGATGCCTTGTTCCAGCAAAAGTGCGAATTCTTCTTCGACCTGCCGGGTATATTCTTCCGCGCCCAATTCATGGACGAGGATTTTGATCCGCGCTTTGTATTTGTTGTCGCGCCGGCCATAGCGATTGTAGACGCGCAGGCAGGCTTCAGAATAGGTGACAAGCTGATCGAGCGGGACAAATTCGCGGATGTTCGGCGCAATCATCGGGGTTCGGCCCATGCCGCCACCGACAAAGAAACTTGCGCCCAATTCGCCGCTTGTGTTCTTTACGATCTGGATGCCGATATCATGCAGCTTCATTGCGGCACGGTCTGTATCGCTGGCGATTACGGCAATTTTGAATTTGCGCGGCAGATACATGAATTCAGGATGGAAGCTTGACCATTGGCGCAGCAATTCTGCGTAAGGCCGTGGATCAATCAGCTCATCCTGTGCAGCGCCCGCAAAATGGTCCGAACTGATGTTGCGAATACAATTGCCGCTGGTTTGGATGGCGTGCATTTCAACCTTGGCGAGATCAGCCAGGATATCGCCCGCATCTTCCAGTTTGATCCAATTGTATTGAATATTCTGGCGGGTGGTGAAGTGACCATATCCGCGGTCATATTTGTCGGCAATATCGGCCAAAGCATGCATTTGCGTGCTGTTGAGCGTTCCATAAGGAACCGCGACACGCAGCATATAGGCGTGGAGCTGTAGATAAAGCCCGTTCATCAGCCGCAGCGGTTTGAACTGGTCCTCGCTAAGTTTGCCCTCAAGGCGGCGTTTTGCCTGGTCACGAAATTCCGCGACGCGGGCATCGACCATCGCCTGGTCATATTGATCATATTTATACATGCTTAGATTACCCAATTGCCGAGGTCAGGATCGGCTGGTTTGAGGGTCAAGTCAGGACGCACCGTCGGGCCTAGGGCGCGAATGCGGTCCTTGATATGGTTGGGCCGTGCGACACCGGCGGTCAGCGTTGCCTCCACCGCATAGGGGACATTGACGCGGCGAGAGCTTTCCTCACGCGCCATAATCGTCGCGGCATTTTCGCCGACGTCGACCGCATCTTCGATGTGGATCGACCAATGCGTTCCGGTCCACCATGTGACAGCGCCAGATTTGAGATCATTTCCGGTCAGGACAATCACGATGCTGCCTCCATTGCGGTTTGGGACACTGCCTGATCGCTGCGCGCGGTAACATCGCCGATAAGGATGAGGGCAGGGCTGACGACATCATGCTGTTCGACCATGCCGGGCAATGCCGCGAGCGGGCCGCGCAGGACACGCATTTCTGGTCGCGCACCATTTTCGATAATGGCAACAGGTGTTTCGGGGGCGAGGCCGTCTTCCATCAGCTTTTCAGCGATTTGCGGCGCTGTTTTGACGCCCATATAGATCACCAGCGTCCGGTTCTTACCTGCCAGCCCAGCCCAGTTCTGATCTTTCAGCCCCTTGCACTGACCAGCCACAAAGCTGACGATGCTTGCGCTGTCGCGGTGGGTCAGCGGAATAGAAGCGGCGGCAGCCGCGCCATTGGCCGCGCTGATGCCCGGGACGATCTGAACCGGAACGCCAGCGGCATGGCAGTCTTCCATTTCTTCGCCGCCGCGCCCGAAGACGAAAGGATCGCCGCCTTTAAGCCGAACGACATCGCGGCCCGCCTTGGCTTCGCGGATAAGCAGCGCGTTAATATCGCCTTGTGGCAGCGTGTGTTTGGATCGCTGTTTGGCGACGGAAATAAGCGCCGCATCCTTGCGCGCCATCGCAAGGATCGCCGGATCGACGAGGCCGTCATGCACGATCAGGGCCGCGTCTTGCAGAATCCGCGCCGCGCGCAGAGTCAGCAATTCGGGATCGCCCGGACCCGCACCAACCAGATAGACTGTTCCAATATTTTTCATTCTGCCAAAATGGGCGCGGCGCGGCTTACTCGCCAGCGAGAATGGATTTTATGGCAGGTAGAAATCTTATCAGGCGGTTTTTGCAACCGCCCAAGGCACTCAATCTTCGTTTGATTTTTCGTCCACCCGCTGGGCAACGGCTGCAATCAGCTGATCGATCTGGTCGTTCCCGCGCAGGTTGAGATCGCGCTGCGGGAAGGGAATCTCGATATCGTTTTCCTGAAATAATTTCCAAACCCGCTTGTAAACATCGGACCGGATATTGGCGAGGCCGCCTTCAGGGTCTTGAATCCAAAACCGAATTTCAAAATCGACTGAACTATCCCCGAAACCCATCAGATTGACGCGCGCTTTGGGAAAATTCAGGATCCGGTCAGTCTCGTCAACGGCTTGATAAAGCAGGTCTTCTACCAGCGCGAGATCGCTGCCATATGACACACCGACCGGTGCTTTCACACGGACATCGCGCGAACTGTAAGACCAGTTTACCACTTGGTTGGTCATCAGATTCTCGTTCGGAATCAGATATTCCGTCTGGTCACGCGTGATCACGGAAATGGCGCGGATGCCGATTTTCCTAATCTGGCCGAAACCCTCATTGCCGGCCTCGTCAGTAACGGAAATCACATCGCCGGGCTTGATCGATTTGTCCATCAACAACAAAATGCCGGAAATCAGATTGCCGAAGGTTTTCTGAAGGCCAAAACCGATCGCAAGGCCGAATGCGCCGCCAAAGAAAGCCAAGGCGGTCAGGTCGATGCCCAAAAGATCGATGCCGAGGAAAAACGCCGCTGCCCAGATCGCAATGGTGGTAACCTTCTCGCTCAGCAGCCGTTGTGTATCGTCAAGCCGGGTCAGACGTTTTAGCAGCGCCCCGCTTATTCTGGTCGCTAACCATGCCAATGCGATGACAAAGAATACAATGCCAATAACCACCAGCGCATCCCATAGCGAGATACGCATATCTCCAAAGCTAAGCGCAATGGCGTCAAGCGAATCGACCATGCTTCCGGCCGTCTCGCTTTTGCCAGACACGGCATCTTTGATATCCGTTGCGGCGCTTACAGCCTCTACCGGTTCCTCAGTTGGTGTCGCAGTGGGCGAAGGGATACCCATTACAATTTCGCCCGTCGCCGGATCGACCATGGGTTCACCCGTTTGCGGGTCAAGAACTGGCACGGGTTCAGGTGTCGGGATGCCCATAAGCGGTTCGCCGGTCGCCGGGTCAATCATGGGTTTACCGCTTACCGGATCAAGCAGGGGTACAGACCCGCTTGTATCGCTCGCCGTGGGATCAGTTGTTGTCGGGTCCGGCGTTGACGGGGCGGATTGTAATGCGGCAGTCATGCGTTTTCCATTGCGGCAAATGCCTGTTCCAGATCGGAAATCAGGTCAGCGGCGTCTTCAAGACCGATCGATAGTCGAATTCCATATTCGCTACCAGCTTCCCAATTTGCAGGAGGCCACGGTGTTGCCGTGCGGATCGCCGCTGGATCAAATGGCAAAGCAAGGCTTTCAAAGCCGCCCCAGCTATATCCGATACCAAACAGGGTCAGCGCATCGATCAACCGCGCCCGTGCTCCTGCATCGCGGGATTTCAAAATGAATGAAAACAATCCGCAACCGCCGGAAAAATCGCGCTGCCAAAGTTCATAGCCTGCCGAACCGGGTAGGAAGGGGCACAGCACATGGGCCACATCGGGACGCTTGTTTAGCCATTGCGCGATGGTGGCGGCTGTCTCGGTCGATTTGTCCAGCCTGACACCCATCGTACGCAGCCCTCGTAATGCAAGCGATGCATCATCTGGCGAAACAACATGGCCCAGCGTTTGCGCGGTCCGGCGCAGCCTGCGGTAATTTCGTTCGCCCGCGCTGGCAGCGCCCATCATCAGATCGGAATGCCCGCCAATATGCTTCGTCAGCGAGGTAATCGCGATGTCGCAGCCATGTTGGAGCGCGGGAAAACCCAGTGACGTGGCCCAAGTGTTATCGATCAGGCTGATCGCGCCGTTTTCTTTCGCAATTGCGGCGAAGGCGGGGACATCGCACACCTCCATCGTCAGGCTTCCTGGGCTTTCCAGCATGACGGCTTTTGTCCGTTCGCAGAACAGTTTGGCATAGGCATCCCGGTCGAGCGGATCGAAAAACCGCGTTTCGACACCAAGCTGTTTGAACAGGCCGGTCGCCATTGCGCGCGTGGGATCATAGACATTGTCGGTTACTAGCAGCACATCGCCGGGCTTTAGAACCGATAACAACGCACCGGAAAGCGCGGCAACCCCGCTAGGGTAAAGGACCGTTCCATATGCGCCCGGTTCCAGATCGGTCAGCGCCTCGCACAGGGCCCATTGTGTTGGCGCACCGCGGCGGCCGTAAAAGAATTTGCCGTCTTCATTGCTGCGCGTGCCTTGTTTGAGCGCATCTGTATTCGGGTAAAGATGCGTACTTGCGCGCCAGATGGGCGGATTGACCACAGCGCCGGTCCATTCTTCTTTCCGGCCGGCGGTGGCCAGCCGTGTGTCGCGGCGATGATTGTCACTTTTCTTGGCCATATTCAGCGTGCCTGCCCGATTTCCTTGGGGGTGGCCGGATCGGCGCCCCATTCGCTCCAACTGCCGTCATAGAGTGCGCCTTGCCGTCCAAGCAATTGCAGGGCGAACAAGATCACTGATGCTGTCATCCCGCTGCCGCAGCTTGCAGTGATGGGGCGCGACAGATCAAGGCCCGCTGCTGCAAACAATTCGCGCATTGTCTCGGCGTCTTTGAACGTGCCGTCTTTTTGTAACAAATCGCGAAAAAACAGGTTTCGTGCACCGGGAATATGTCCGCCTGACAGGCCGTGAGTTGTGTCTTCTTCTGCACCGGTAAAGCGCCCAGCATCACGCGCATCGACGACCTGTTCTTCACAGCTGTTACAATTGGCAAGCATTTCGGCCTTGCTTCTTACGCTGGTGGTGATGTTGTTGGGGTTATTGCCGCGAATATGCGCGCTTGGTTGAAAGTCGCCGGGCGTGCACCCGGATTGGCCCTGTTTGACTGGCAAACCATCGGACTGCCATTTGCCCAGACCACCGTCGAGCAAGGCGACATTCCTGAAATCAAACATCTGGAACATGAAAAATGCCCGCGCACTGCTGCGCAAAATGCTGTCATCATACAGCACCACGCGGTCATCCTGCCTCACGCCGACAGCGCGCAGGCGTTCGCCAAATTGATCCGCTATTGGAAGCGCCGCCGGAACTGGTGATTGTTCGTCCTTCAGCGTTGGCAAATTGAAATAGCGCGCGCCGGGAATGTGCTGCTGACGGTATTCTGCCTGTGCATCGCGGCCAGCGGCGGGCAAATGTGCAGAGGCATCAAGCACGATCAAATCATCCCTATCGAGATTATCTGCGAGCCATTGCGTGTTGACGAGAATATCCATGCTGCCTGCCTAACGCCGTGGCTGCGGGGCGTCGAGTGACGCGATTGCCTTAGCCGAGCAAACGCAGTCCGACATCATGATAGGTCTGTGCCATTTCATCGAGCCGGAATGGATGCAATTTGCCGCGCCCTTCTGCAGGTTTCATGCCGACGACAAATGTCTTGATCAGCGGCTCTTTCCCTTCGACATCGATACGCACGCGCAGCAGCGGAACAAAGACAAATGCGCTGCGCTGCATTATCGCACGGATTGATTTGACGGGCATTTGGAAACTGGCATCCAGCGACCGATTGTCACCCGGAAGCAGTTCTGCAACGACCGAAACAAATTCGAGATCGCTGTTCTTGTCTGCCAATTGTTCGCTGGTCGGCGCCTGCCCATGCGCGGTGGCGTAATCCGCACGAATGGAAATTTCCTTGAGCGGCTGGGTGCCCAGATTGGTCAATCCCAGGCGGTAGTTCAGCGTTGCATTCAACATGCTGCGGCTGAGCGATAGCGCCTGCGCTTTCAACTGGATCGGCAGCGGGGACAGAGTGGCCGTTTGGGCCAAGGAACTGTCCAGCGGTTGGGTTTCGGTGTCAGAATTGGCCGAAATTTTGGGTTTTTCAGCTGGAATTGACTGGGACGGAATCTGGGACGGAGTCTGGGGCGGCGTATCGCGGCGGGCAAGCGGCGGTTCGATCGTCGGCACAGCCGCGGCAAGCGGAGAGCCGCGCTGACGGAAGAAATATAGGCCGCCAGCCAAGGCCAGAATCGCGGCCAATGCCGCTGCCCACCATGCGTAATCGAGCAATCCGACGAGTGAAAATCCGGCATCTTCAACCGCGGAAGGTGCCATGCCATCGGCCGAGATGTTCGGGCCAAAACCCAGACCGTCCGCCGCAGTGGGGGATGGCGGGGAGTTTAGCGGCGATTCCGGAATCTGTGCCCCATCGGCGGCGTCAGAAACTTGTTCAGTTGGGGCTGCTTGCGGCAGCGGGCGCGCGTTTTGAGTAGTGGAGGATTGTGCCGCAGCCGTGCGGCTGGGCGCGGCTGCGGCATTTGGAGCGGCTGCCTCTGGGGCTGAAGATGCCGCTGAGGAAGGGCCGGTTGCCGCCGAATTTGCCGGAGCAGTCGATGGAGCGGTCGTTGGAGCAGTGGTTGGCGCCTCTGTCGGCGATGTTGTTGAAATGATGCGCGGCCCAATCGGAAAGCCCGCCTCGGAATCGAGGGGCCCCTGAACCTCAGTGGTGTTCGTTGCGCTAGGCGTGGGCGTGGGGAGCTGAAAATCTTGCACGGAACCGGGCGCAGCCAAAACAGGCGCGGCGAGCACGGAAAGGGCCAGAAAGGTGAATATACGAAATGTCATCGGTTGAATGTCAACGTCCATCGGGGGCGGCGCTGAATAGTCTCTGAATTCAGCAAAAGCCACAGGTGACTTGTGCGAATTGTCCGATCACGGCATCAGCGCGGCATGAGCGACACACCCAAAAGCATGCCCAGTAACACATCGCCCGAAATATCGGGCGGCACATCGGGCGAATCCAGCCCCGATACCCGGTTTCTAGGACAGCAAAGCCCGCTACCGGATTCTCCCGAACAGGCTGTGCTTGATTACCTGCCAAACCCGCGTCCCAAATCACTGTATTTAACGCGTTTTGCTGCGCCGGAATTCACATCGCTTTGCCCTGTGACCGGCCAGCCTGATTTTGCGCATCTGGTAATTGATTATGCGCCGGGCGAAACGATTGTCGAATCGAAAAGCCTCAAGCTGTTTCTTGGCAGTTTTCGCAATCACAACGGCTTTCACGAGGATGTGACCGTCGGTATTGGAGAGCGGCTGGCCAAAGAAATGCAGCCCCGTTGGCTGCGAATCGGCGGATATTGGTATCCACGCGGCGGCATCCCCATAGATGTGTTCTGGCAAACAGGCGGGCCGCCGGAAGGGTTGTGGGTGCCCGATCAAGGCGTTCAGGGATATCGCGGCCGGGGGTGATTCGTTTGTTTGGCCTTTGGCAACAGCGGCTAAGGTCGCCCCATTAGGCTTCTGTCCGCCCGCGCATGAAGGTTCAAATAAGGGGGGAAGCGATGGTGCCGGCTACACGATTCGAACGCGTGGCCTGATGATTACAAATCAACTGCTCTACCAACTGAGCTAAGCCGGCCCATCTCTGCAGCCAATAATGGCTGCGGCGCGCCCTTTGACTTAAAATGCGCCGAACGTCCAGCCCTCTGTTGCGGCAATTTTTTCTGTGAGGGCTTCTGGTGACCAAACATCGGCCTTTCCAGCGACCTTTCGCAGCCATGCGGCGGTTAGGATTGCGTCGGAACTATGATCGTCAATCGGGCCTTCGCCGCCCAAAACGGGCGAGCCAAGCGTGTTTAGCGCGCGGTCCAGATCAGACAGGCCGCGAATCTTGCTGCGTCCCGCACTACGGCCAGCCGCAATCGCAGCAAGGCCGGTGTAAATTTCAACAATGACAGAGCCGGATTGGGGCAATGGATCAATTGGCCAAACCGGAATTGTCCCGCCAAGCTGATGCAGCAGCCGCATTCCTGTCAGGCTGGATTTGCCGACCTGCGCCGCGCCAACCAGATTGAAATTGCTATAGGGTTTGCAGCCCATCTTCTGCTGCACATTTTCGGTCAGGCGAAAGCGGCCTCTTCGATCAGCGGCGTTTTTGGTATGAAAGCGGTCCCCTTCGCGCCCGCCGTGGCGGCGGAAATAGCGCGATAATTCGGGATGATCGACAAAGCTGCCGGCTTCAAGATTTGGGTCGCCTGCGCAAATGTTGTCGATCAACGCCCAAAGCTGGCGCGCATCTGCCGGGCTTTTGTCCCACTGGGGAAAATACGCCCCGCAATCGGTGAAGGGCAGCGAAATTCCCAGATCCATTCCAACCAAAGTGTTGCCCGGCAGTTCGCTGCGAAGAATTTCGAGCACCTCTTGCCGCGACCATGCGCCGCCGCGCTGGACCAGAATCGGGGCGCCGCCAGCGGCATTACACAGCGCAAGCGCGATGCCGTTTTGGCGCAATCCGCAAGCACCAGACCAGTCGATTGCCAGGAAATGATCGAAGCGGCGCATCATTCATCGCTTCTTTCAGCCCTTTTCCTGTCCCACCATGCCATCCGTTCGCGCAGCTTGCGTTCGAAACCGCGTTCGACCGGCGTGTAATAGGTTTCAGGCTGCATCTCGTCCGGCCAGTAATTGTCACCTGAAAAGCCGTCATCGCTTTCATGATCGTAAGAATATCCGCTGCCATAGCCGATGTTTTCCATCAATTTTGTCGGCGCATTGAGGATATTTTGCGGCGGCATCAGACTGCCCGTTTCGCGCGCGCTTTTGAAGGCGGCTTTGTGGGCCACATAGGCGGCATTCGATTTGGGCGCGGTGGCAAGATAAATGCACGCCTGTACAATCGCCAATTCCCCTTCAGGACTGCCCAGAAATTCATAGGCATCCTTGGCGGCAAGGCATTGGGTCAGCGCCTGCGGATCGGCAAGGCCGATATCCTCGCTGGCAAAGCGAACCAAGCGGCGTAAAACGTAAAGCGGTTCCTCTCCGGCGGTCAGCATCCGCGCCATATAATATAACGCAGCCTGCGGGTCTGATCCGCGCAGGCTTTTGTGCAGCGCGCTGATCAGATTGTAATGACCGTCGCGGTCTTTGTCATAAACTGCCACGCGGCGTTGCAGGAATTTGCCCAAATTTTCCGGATCAAGCGGCCGCGATATTTGCGCGGCATAGAGCGTTTCGGCCTGATTGAGCAGAAACCGGCCGTCACCATCGGCAGAGGCGACCAGCGCATCGCGCGCGTCACCTGTCAGCGGCAACGGGCCTTCCAATTCCTCTGCCCGATCAATCAGCGAGGTTAGCGCATCATGATCAAGCCGCTGCAATATCAGCACCTGTGCCCGGCTGAGCAGCGCCGCATTGAGGGCAAAGCTGGGATTTTCGGTGGTCGCACCCACCAAAGTTACCGTCCCGCGCTCTACAAAGGGCAGAAACCCATCCTGCTGGGCGCGGTTGAATCGGTGAATTTCGTCAACAAACAAAAGCGTTTTCTGACCCGCTTCGCTGGCTTTGTCGGCCAATGCGAAGGCCTTTTTCAGATCAGCTACGCCCGAAAACACCGCGCTGATCGCCTCGAATCGCATACCCACGGCATCCGCCAGCAAACGCGCGATGGTTGTTTTTCCTGTTCCCGGCGGCCCCCACAGGATCATGGAGGACAAACGGCCTGACGCCACCATCCGCCCAATTGCGCCGTCTTTTCCGGTCAGATGATCCTGCCCGACAACCTGTGAAAGCGCGCCCGGGCGCAGCCGGTCGGCAAGCGGGGCGTCCTCGCGCATGCTTTCGCTGGACAAGGGTTGAACAGGGTCGCTGGCAAACAAATCGGTCATTCGTCGATCCCGATAGGGCTTTTGCAGAGCGATTGCATCAGATGCTTGCAAATGATCACTTAAGATATATCTTAGACCTATCGTAATTATATCGAGAGGACAATATCATGAGAGTTCATAAAATGAGAAAAATGCGCCGCAAAGGCTTCCCGATTGAAGCCATCATTGCCTCAGGAAATTGGGGCAAGTGGGGCCGGGATTTTAGTGGAGACTTTGGCCGTAACGGGCCATTCGGGCCAGACGGACCGTTTGGTGGATCCTTCGGCGGCGGGGGATCGCGTGGAAACGGCCGCAAGCGCCGCGTGTTCGGTGCGGGCGAGCTGCGCCTGACCCTTCTGATGCTGATCGGTGAAGAATCGCGCCACGGTTATGAATTGATCAAAGCAATCGGTGAAATCACCGGCGGCAATTATGAACCCAGCCCCGGTGCGGTCTATCCGACGTTGCAAATGCTGGCCGATGAAGGCGTGATTAAGGAAGCGAAGCCAAAAAAAGGCGATGAGGCGAAGAAAGCCTTTGAAGTGACCAAATCGGGCGAGGAAGAACTGGCCGAGCGTGAGGATGAAACCGCCCGAATCGCTGAGAAACTGACCGCAATGTCGGGCCGTGACGAACGCAACCGTGCGCCTGAATTGTTCCGCGCCATGGGCAACCTCGCAGGGGTGCTGAAAAACAAATATCGCGGCGGCGGTTTTCAGGAAAAAGACCTCGAAGAAATCGTCGATATCATTGATGATGCTGCCAAGCGGATCGAAAGACTTTAGGACTGCGGCGCAGGTTGTATTTGGTGCCATCGCAAAGCGATGCTAGTTCCCCTCCATTGATTTGATGGAGGGGAACATCATGACTGCAACTGTAAAAGCGCCATGGCATCTTTGGGTCGTTGGCGTGCTAACGCTTCTTTGGAACAGCGTTGGCATTTTTAGCTATACGATGACGCGGCTCGGCAAACTTGAATCGCTCGGCATGACGGCTGATGATATTGCCTTTTTTGACAGTTTTCCGGCTTGGTCCAATGCGCTTTGGGCGATGGGCGTTTGGGGCGCATTTGCCGGTTCAATCTTCCTGTTTCTGCGATCACGCTGGGCGGTGCCCTCGCTCATTATCTCTGTGATCGGATTGGTCGGAACAACCATTTATCAACGGTTTATGATTGAGGTTCCGGAAAATCTCGACAGCATCGGCCTTTCGGCCATGATCTGGGTGATAACGCTGCTTATGCTGTGGTATGCCAACCGGATGAAGCAGCATGGCGTGCTGACGTAATAGCCAGTTACGCACCAGTCTCGACCCGGCCGGTGGTTGTATTTTGCAGCTATTCTGGCCCTGAATATTCGCTTGATGGTTCGCTTGATGGTCGGCCCCCTTCATTGATTTGATGGAGGGGGATATCATGACCGATACCAAGAAAAAGGCGCCGTGGCACTTGTGGGCAGCGGGCATATTGGCGCTTGTGTGGAACGGTTTTGGGGCGAATGATTATACGTAAACGTAGATCGGCAATCGCGACCATTTTTCTATGATGGGTTTCGATGCTGCCACAACCGACTCGGTTCTGATTTATATAGATGCCGCCCCCCCATGTGGACCCACGCTGATTGGGCACTTGGCGTTTGGGGCGGTGTTGCAGGCGCGGCCCTGCTGCTTATGCGAAAGGGATTTGCGGTGGCTGTTCTGGCAAATTCCTTTGCCGGTGCGGTGCTTGCCTGTTTGCCTATGCATGTGTGATGCATGTGTGATGCGGGGGGGCGATGTGGGGGCGCGGACTTTTGCGTTAGGTGGATTTGCGCGTTTCGATCAGGCGGATATATGTATCGGCCACTGCCTGATTGATCGCGTCCCAGCTGAAATCGAGACTGCGCTTTTCGCCCGCTTCGCCGTGGCCCAGACGCAGCGCATGGTCTTTCAGATAGGGGGCGATTGCATTGGCAAAGGCTTCTGGCGTTCCTTCGGGTACCAGCCTGCCGGTTGTGCCGTCATTCACCAGGCTGGACGAACCCGTTGCCCCGGCGGCAACCACGGGCAGTCCGCAGGCCATTGCCTCCAGCGTAACATTGCCAAATGTTTCGGTGACCGATGGATTGAAGAAAATATCCCCGCTGGCCAAGGCGCGCCCCAAATCGGCGCCAGTTTGGAAACCTGCGAATATTCCGCCCGGCAGGTTCTTTTCGAACCATTTACGGGCTGGGCCGTCACCGATAACCAATACCTTATGCGGATGTTGTTTCCGCCGCAGTTGGACGATGGTTTCAGCGAAAACATCCAGACCCTTTTCCATCACCAACCGGCCAAGGAACACGATCGCCTCGTCATTGTCATCTATGCCGAGTGAGCGGCGCCATTCCAGGTCGCGCTTTTCCGCAGCAAACACCGATCGGTCAACACCGCGAGACCAGATTGAAATGTCATCATGCATTCCCTGTTCGTGCAAAGTGTCGATCTGGCTTTGTGATGGCGCGACCAGCCCGTCACAGCGTTGGTAAAACCGCCGCATTATTGCTTCAAGCCATGGTTCGGTGAAGCCCAAGCCGTAATAGCGCGGATATGTTTCAAACCGTGTGTGTACTGATGCCAGAATCGGCAGCCCCTTGTCTCGCGCCCAAGTGACTGCGCGGTGGGCGGATACGTCTGGTGATGAGACATGCAGAATATTCGGCCTGAACGCCTCTATATCGTCTTTCACCGCATTTGGCAGGCCAAGCGGGAACCGAAATTCGCTGCGCCCCGGGATAGCCACCGATGGCAGGCTGACCAGATCACCCTGCGGTTCGAAGGCGGGTTCGGGGATGGTCGGCGCATAGACACGCACTTGCGCGCCCTGCCGCAACAGATATTCGACCAGACGATTGAGCGCCTGATTCGCACCATCGCGCACATAATTGTAATTGCCACTGAATAAAGCGATGCGGAGGTCGGACGTCTGCATAGCGGGCAGCTTTAGAAGCCTGCGCCCTGTTTGGCGAGGGCGGAGTGCGCTACGTTCTAAATACAATCCACTGCTAAAAAATCGTGGAACACTAATTCACCTTGACATGTTGCGGCGCAACATTATTGCCGCCGACGGGCCACGCGGTCCCAACGCCGCGCGAGCTCTCTGTAAGGAGAGAATACATGACTGACGTACCCGCTCTGAAGCCAGAGCGTCCTTTCTTTTCGTCCGGACCAACTGCCAAGATTCCCGGCTGGTCGGCGAACAATCTTGAAACCAAAGCCCTCGGGCGTTCACACCGTTCTGCCGTCGGCAAGGCGCGGCTGAAATATGCCATCGACCTGACGCGTGAATTGCTGGGTGTGCCCGATGATTACCTCGTCGGCATCATGCCGGGGTCTGATACAGGCGCACTTGAATGCGCGATGTGGACCATGCTGGGTGCACGCCCTGCGACTGTCGCTGCATGGGAAAGCTTTGGCAATGTGTGGATTCAGGATGCTGTCAAACAGCTGAAGCTGAATGACCTGACTGTTCTCGATGCCGATTACGGTGAAATCCCCGATTTGGCGAGCATTCCGCAAGGCAATGATGTTGTCTTCACCTGGAATGGCACGACGTCGGGCGCGAAGATCAAGAACACGGACTGGCTCGCGGATGATCGCGAAGGCATTACGATTAACGATGCCACAAGCGCGATCTTTGCGCAGGAAATGGATTGGGCCAAGCTCGATGCCACGACCTTTAGCTGGCAAAAAGTTATGGGGTCAGAGGCGCAGCACGGGATGTTGATCCTCAGCCCCAAAGCCATCGCGCGGATTGAAAGTTACGATCCCGCATGGCCGCTGCCAAAGCTGTTCCGCCTGAAAAAGGGTGACAAGCTAAACCGTGCGATCTTCGAAGGCGCAACGATCAACACGCCAAGCCTGTTGGCGACCGAAGATTTCATCATGTCACTGGAATGGGCCAAAAACCTTGGCGGGCGTCAGGCGATGTTTGACCGCGCCGATGCGAACGCAAAAATTGTGACGGATTGGATCGAAGCAACGCCGTGGCTGCGCAATATGGTCTCAGACCCGGCACAGCGCACCAATACGGGCGTGTGTTTCGTGTTCCAAGGCGACTATTACGAAGGCCTCTCGCCAGAAGATCAAGCAGCCGTGCCTAAGAAAATCGCGGCCAAGCTTGATGAACTGGATGTCGGCTACGACTTTAATGGCTATCGCGATGCCCCGCCATCGCTGCGCATATGGTGCGGCGGTACGGTGGAGCAGGAAGATTTGCGCCGTTTGCTGCCGTGGATCGAATGGGCTTACGCCGAGCTGCAAAAGTAACCGGCCATTCGTTGGGCCCCAGCTTGTTAATGGGCCACCTTTCTTTTGAACCGTTGCGCGCGGCAGACGTGCGCCCCTCGACAAGCCGAGGGTAAGCGGTTCTAAAAATTCTGGATATAAATATGACCAAACCAAAAGTTCTCATCTCTGACAAGATGGACCCGAATGCAGCGCGTATCTTTGAAGAACGCGGCTGCGATGTTGATGTGATCACCGGCGAAACACCCGAGGAATTGATTGCCCGTATCGGCGAATATGATGGCTTGGCCATCCGGTCGTCCACCACGGTGACCAAAGAGGTGCTCGATGCTGCAACCAATTTGAAAGTTATCGGCCGGGCAGGGATCGGGGTCGATAATGTCGATATTCCCTATGCCAGCGGTAAGGGCGTCGTTGTGATGAACACACCGTTTGGCAATTCCATCACCACTGCCGAACATGCAATTGCGATGGTGATGGCGCTGGCCCGCCAAATTCCACAGGCGAATGCGCGCACGCAGGCCGGTGAATGGCCCAAGAAAGATTTCATGGGCATCGAACTGACCGGCAAGACGTTGGGCCTGATCGGCGCGGGTAACATCGGGTCAATCGTTGCCAGCCGCGCGCTTGGTCTTAAAATGAAAGTGGTCGCATTCGATCCGTTTCTGACCGAGGAACGCGCGGTTGAAATGGGCGTCGAAAAGGTTGATCTGGACGGTCTGCTGGCACGCGCTGACTTCATCACATTACACACACCGCTGACGGACCAAACACGCAACATCCTCAGCCGCGAGAATCTGGGCAAGACCAAAAAGGGCGTTCGTATCGTAAACTGCGCGCGCGGGGGCCTGATCGACGAAGGTGCACTGGCGGATATGCTCGAAGACGGTCAGGTTGCCGGTGCCGCGCTTGACGTGTTCGAGACAGAGCCTGCAAAGGAAAGCCCGCTGTTTGGCAAGGCCAATTTCATCTGCACGCCGCACCTGGGTGCGTCGACCACAGAGGCGCAGGTCAACGTCGCGCTTCAGGTGGCAGAACAATTGTCCGATTATCTGGTCAATGGCGGCGTGACCAATGCGCTCAACATGCCCAGCCTCAGCGCGGAAGAAGCGCCAAAGCTCAAGCCTTATATGGCGCTGGCAGAAAACCTCGGTTCGCTGGTTGGCCAGCTTGCTCATGGTAATTTGACCAAGATCAGTATCGAACGCGAAGGCTCTGCTGCGGAACTGAATGGCAAACCAATTACGGGCGCTGTGCTGGCCGGTTTTATGCGTCAATATTCTGACACTGTGAATATGGTAAATGCGCCTTATCTCGCCAAAGAACGCGGCATGGAAGTGCGCGAAATTCGCAATGAGCGAGAGGGTGTTTATCACACGCTGCTGCGCGTTACGGTAGAGACAGAGCAAGGCAGCCGATCGGTCGCCGGGACGTTGTTTGGCAGCAGCGCGCCGCGACTCGTTGAAATTTTTGGCATCGGAATCGAAGCCGATTTGCAGGGCGATATGCTTTATATCGTTAATGAGGATTCGCCCGGATTCATCGGCCGGATCGGTTCGCTTTTGGGTGAAAACGGTATCAACATCGGCAATTTCAATCTCGGCCGCCGTGATGGGGGCGGGCAAGAGGTCGGAAACGGGGGCGGAGAAGCTGTTGTTCTGCTTTCGGTCGATCAGCCGATCCCGCATGATGTGGTGGAACAGGCCTGTGCACTTGAGGGTGTAAAGGTCGTGACTGCACTGGCGTTTTAGCGACAATTGGAAAGCCCGTTCATGCCGAACTTGCCGGTTGGTCGCGTCTTTTTTCCGGTGATTTGCCACAAGATAGGAGCGATGCTTCGACAAGCTCGGGGTGAACGGATAGGGGAGGCCGCATGACGAATCTGACCAACGATCTGCTACCCGTCGGCCTGTCCGACCGCCTTCCACGAGAAGCCGCCATTGCAACGCATGCAATGCGCGCTGTGTTGGGGGCGATGGATTCGCACGGTTATGACCGTGTGCGCCCTCCGTTGGTTGAATTTGAACGGTCGATGGCCGAACGTATGGCCCAAAACGGCGAAGGCGTAAGCCCGCGCCGGATGTTCCGCTTTGTCGATCCGGTCAGTTTGCGAACGATGGCGCTGCGATCGGACATGACGGTGCAGGTGGGCCGGATTGCGGCAACTTCGCTGGCCAAGGGCGCGCGTCCATTGCGCCTGTGTTATGCGGGTGAAGTCGCGTCGATCACCTCTGATCAGCTCGATCCCGCACGCCAGCGCCTGCAATTGGGTGCAGAGCTGATCGGAAGCGACACGGTTGAAGCGGCCGCAGAAGTGGTCACGCTGGCGATCGATGCGCTTGCAGCGGCCGGGGCCACCGGCATTTCCGTCGATTTCACCTTGCCGGATCTGGTTGACACGCTTGCTGGCCAGGCATTGCCGCTTGATGAAGCCCAAATCGCACAGGTTCGGCGCGAACTTGATACCAAGGATGCTGGCGGGCTGAAGCAAGCGGGCGGGGAAGCCTATCTGCCGCTGCTTTATGCGACTGGCGCGTTTGATGAAGCGATCGAAAAACTTGCTGCCATTGACGCAGGCGGGGCGCTTGCCAGCCGGATCGCCGGATTGAAATCAATCGCTGACCGTGTGTCAGGACCGAATGTTCAAGCCAGCGCGCGCGTCACGCTCGACCCGACCGAACGGCATGGCTTTGAATATCAAAGCTGGTTCGGCTTTACGATCTATGCTGACGGTGTGCGCGGCGCGGTTGGCCGGGGCGGTACCTATTCGATCAGCGGGCCGGATGAGGCAGCAACCGGTTTCTCGCTCTATTTAGACGGATTGATCGATGTTTTGGGGGAAGCGCCCGGCCAAGACACTGTGTTCCTGCCGCTCGGCCACGATCACCAAATCGCCGCCCGCCTACGCAGCGAAGGCTGGCGAACAATCGCGGCGCTTGCAGATACTGATGACGCCAAATCGCTGGGCTGCACACACAGGCTTGAGCGTGACACGCCAACGAGCTTGTAAGCGGGTAGACGAATTGTTCTGACAGCCTATCGCCTGAAGATCACAGGCCGCAAGATCTAACCGCTAGGCGTGTATTTGGTTTCGCCGATCCGAAGTAGAAGCTAGCCAGACGCTAGCTTCGCGAACGCTGGTTTCGCGCCAACCGATTTCCCCGCCGATAGAATTTTTTGGGGCAGTAGATGCGCGGCGACTTCACCCGAAAGTGTGACCAGATCAATCGGCGCCAGCGAATCGCGATAGGCTTGTTCCGCGCGGGCAAATCCTGCGGCGATGTTGCGCTGGCCGACGGGATGGACCCTGCAAGGCTGCAAAATGCGTTGATTGGAACGCCGGACAATGGACAGGATGCCTTAGCCTATGATTTTGGTGCCTCCACCGCCAGCGGGGATATAATCGCGGCAGTGAATTGGGTGATGAGGTTGACGCAAAATATGGCGGGCCCACGCGCACGGAACCAAAACTGGCCGCTGCGAGTGGCCGGTTGTTTCCCGCAGTGAAACGCGGGCTTGGCTATGCCTCATCCTGGACAATCCCGCTGGCCAAATAGGCGCGGGATTGACTGAGGCTTGATTGTCTCGTGACAGGTGCTTGACTCAGGGGCGGTCGCCGCCCTAGGCCGCACTCGCATTTCGGGCTTCGCGTCCGTCCATTTCATCCCCTACGTCGAGTCCTGTCGAAGGACGTTTGAGGATCCCCGGGCAGGGGTGAAGGAATACCCATGGCTAACGTAACTGTGATTGGTGCCCAATGGGGCGATGAAGGCAAAGGCAAAATCGTAGACTGGCTCGCCAGCCGCGCGGATGCGGTTGTGCGTTTTCAGGGCGGGCACAATGCCGGTCATACGCTGGTTATTGACGGCAAAGTGTTCAAACTTAGCCTGCTGCCCAGCGGGATTGTATCGGGCACGCTTTCGATCATCGGCAATGGCGTTGTGCTTGATCCGTGGGCGCTGCGGGAAGAAATCCAAAAACTCGAATCGCAAGGCGTCACGATCAGCGATGACAATTTTGCGATTGCGGATAATTGCCCGCTGATCCTGCCAATCCACCGCGATCTGGACGGCCTGCGTGAGGCTGCGGCCGGATCAGGAAAAATTGGCACGACCGGCCGCGGCATTGGACCGGCCTATGAAGACAAGGTTGGCCGCCGTGCAATCCGCGTGTGCGATTTGGCGCATCTGGATTCGCTTGAACCGCAGCTCGACCGTCTGTGTGCGCATCATGATGCATTGCGCGCTGGGTTTGACGAACCGCCAGTTGACCGCGACCGGCTGCTGGGTGATTTGCGCGACATTGCCGAATTTGTTCTGCAATATGCCCAGCCGGTTTGGAAACGGCTGAAGAAAGTCCGCAAGGCGGGCGCAAAAATCCTGTTTGAAGGCGCGCAAGGCGTGCTGCTTGACGTTGATCACGGCACCTATCCCTTCGTCACCAGTTCCAATACCGTCAGCGGCACTGCGGCCAGCGGCAGCGGCCTTGGCCCCAATTCGACCGGCTACGTGCTGGGCATTGTAAAAGCCTATACCACGCGCGTGGGTTCAGGCCCTTTCCCGACCGAGCTTGACGACAATAACGGCCAGCGACTGGGCGAGCGCGGCCATGAATTTGGCACCGTTACCGGACGTCAGCGGCGCTGCGGCTGGTTTGATGCGGTTCTGGTGCGTCAAAGCTGTGCCATCAGCGGCGTAACCGGAATTGCGCTGACCAAAATTGATGTTCTCGACGGATTTGAAACGGTGAAAATCTGCACTGGTTACCGTTTGCGCGGAAAGATCATGGATTATTTCCCCTCGCACGCCGCAGACCAAGCCGAAGTCGAGCCGATCTACGAAGAAATGGAAGGCTGGGCAGAAAGCACCGCTGGCGCGCGCAGCTATGCCGATCTGCCCGCCAATGCGATCAAATATATCCAGCGCGTGCAGGAATTGATTGAAACGCCCGTGGCGCTGGTTTCCACCAGCCCTGAACGCGATGATACGATCCTGATGCGTGATCCTTTCGTGGATTGACCCTAAGGGTTTCGGCAAAGAAATCTTGACCTGATCTAGATTTGTTCTCATATTGTTCTCCTTCCCTCAATGGAGTCGGAACGATCATGCAGGCAAATTTCCATTACGATCCGACAGAGGCATCTTTGGATGCTGCGGGCGTGCCGCTCGTGGTTTCGATCTATGCTGACCGGGCGCATATTCGTGACCTACTGAAAGAGGATGCTGAAACCGCCGGATTCCGGCCGGGGCAGGTGGGGGATATGGCCTTGCTGTTGGAGCGTCAGGCGCATGCTTTGGGCGATGTGATCCTTGTCGATTGCCCTGCTGTGTCGGCGGGCGTGCTGGCGGCGCTATCGCGGCTTGATATGCGCGCTGAACAGCTTGGCGCTCAGATGATTGTGGCGACATCGGTGGGGATGCTTGATGATGTTTTTGCGTGTCTTGACCGGTCTGCACCGCAAATCCTGATTGACCCGACCAGGGGGGAACGTGTCATTGCGCTTGGCAGGGCGTTGGCCAAAATGCCGGGTATGCGGCTGCGCGAAATGACCAAGGAAGATCGCGTTTCGATGCTGCGTTTGACCGAACAGGTAGCCCAGATCGCCGAGCGATTGGAGCGGATGGATGCGCGCGGGGTACCCGCTGATGGGGGTGCTTTCCGCTTTGAATCGTCGAAGCGTGATTTTCATGGCCCCAATTCAGGCCCCAATTCAGGCGCCAATTCTGGTCCAACCTATAGGGCGAACGAGGATTTGGGATCAAAAACGCTGATCCGTCCGCCGCGCCCGCCGCTTCCCGATCCCCGGTTGGTGCGAAAGATTATCCGCCAGCGGCAATTGCGCGCACGGTATTTCGATGCGGAACTTTTTGCCGATCCGGCGTGGGATATATTGCTTGATCTGACAGCCGCCCGGGCAGAACACAGCCGTGTTTCGGTAACATCATTGTGTATTGCATCGGGCGTTCCGCCAACAACGGCTTTGCGCTGGATCAGCCAAATGGTCGAATCAGGCCAGCTTGAACGGGTTGAGGATGAGGCGGATAAGCGGCGCGCATTTATCGCCCTGAGTGATGATACCGCCGATGCTATGGCGCGCTATTTCCAAGCGGCTCGTGATGAGGCTGCTGAACAGGTTTAGGGCTGGTTCTTAGGGGGCTGTTTCTTAGGGGCCGGTTTCTTAGCTGGTTTAGGGGCCATTTGGGGCCTGATTGGGGGCCTAATTTGGGGACGGGCGGTTCAGGACTTGCGGCGTAGGATTATGGTGAGGCCGCTGGTTTCTTCGGCATCGTAAGGAAGTTGGCGCCGCAATGCATCTGCGCGCGCGCGGTCCAAGATTGCGGCAGGGACTTCTGGGCCGTGCAGCAGCAGGTCCGCCGATCCAAGCAGCCGTGCCTGACGCAAAGTCAAATCTTCAGGATCATCGCTGGTCAGCAGGATTGTGACGGTTTCATGCGGCGCATCGGCACTTGCACCGTCAACCCATGCATCGACGCGGTTGGCTGATCTGGGGTCCAACGGGTCCAGCATGCCGCCTTCGCCAAAGGCTGCATCCAGCGCCTGTCTGCGATCTGATGCAGCGGGGAATCTGGTCCGGATTTTTCCGCGCGCCTTTTCCACTGTCAGTGCCAGATCACCCAGCGATTGTGGAATCAGCTTTTCCAGCCGCAAACGCAATTGTTTTGCTAGCCCTGCCGATGCGCCCGATGTTCCGATGGCGATCAACACCGGATCGCGGTCCAAAATGCTCGGCGCGGTGAAATCACACAGGTCCGGGCGGTCAGCCACATTGACCAACAGGCCTTTGCCGCGCAGCCGTATGGCTGCAGCTTCTGCCTGCCGCACGTCTTCCAATGCCACAAATGCCAGTGATGCATGATGCGCTTCGGGTTCGCCGCAGGGAATGCCGCCTGCGCGTTCCACCATGCGCTGCTTTGCCTCGCCCATATCGCCTTCGCCAATCACCACGACCCGCTTTCCAGCGATCCGGTGGAGCAAAGGGAGAGAGCGGATCATTCGCCGTTCACAGCCAGTCCGGCACGCGTTCTGCGTCCATAATGGACGCCGCTGCAAGGCGGTCAGCGACAATTGCAAATTTGTCCCCATCCACCAGCACTTCGGCGACAAAACCGCGGCTGTTATAGCTTGATGCCATTGTCGCGCCATAAGCGCCCGCAGTGCGGAATATGGCAAGATCGCCCGATTCCAGCGTGTCCATTTCGCGGTTCATGGCAAATGTGTCACCCGTTTCGCAGATCGGGCCGACAATGTGGGAAACGCTTTTGCTGCCGCTGGGCCGCACGGCATCGATATCGTGCCATGCGCCATACATTGCGGGCCGCGCCAGATCGTTCATTGCGGCATCGACAACCACGAATGGACTGGCGTTGGAACTGCGTTTGACGCGGATAACGCGAGTTAGCAGGACGCCCGCATTGCCCGCGATCACGCGGCCAGGTTCAAACGACAGCGCAACATCCCACGGCTTGGTTATGCGCGCCACCATTGCGCCATATTCGGCCGGGCTGGGCAATATTTCGCCGGCTTTATAGGGAACACCCAATCCGCCGCCCAAATCGGCATGGGAAACCTTTTGGCCCTGCGCGCGAAGCTCTGCAATCAGATCACCAACTTTGCCAAAGGCGGTTTCCAAGGGCTCCAATGAAGAAAGCTGGCTGCCGATATGCACCGCAATTCCGCGCATATCGAGGCCGGGCAATGCCGCCAATGCCGTATATATTTCTACCGCGCGGTGAATGGGAACGCCGAATTTATTTTCTGCCTTGCCGGTAGAGATTTTTTCATGCGTGCGGGCATCAACATCGGGGTTTACCCGCAAGGCGCAGCGCGCGATTTTGCCATGTGCAGCGGCAATCGCGGCAAGTTCACGCCCTTCTTCCTGCGATTCAATATTGAACTGTCCGATATCGGCGTCGAGGCCCTGCAACAGCTCTGCATCGGTTTTGCCGACACCGGAAAAAACAATGTCTTTCGGCGGCATATCGGCGGCCAATGCACGTACCAATTCACCGCCCGATACCACGTCTGCCCCGTAACCTTCGCGGCTGAGCACCTTGAGTACGGCCAAATTCGGATTGGCTTTAACCGCAAAGGCAATATGCGGGTTTTTGACCCCGCTTAACGCCTCACGAAAAACGCGCGCGTGGCGCACCAATGTCGCCCGCGAATATACATAGACGGGCGTGCCGACCTGTTCCGCAATATGCGCAAGAGGAACGTCTTCGGCGTACAATTCGCCGCCGCGATTTTGAAAATGATCCACCAGATTTTGCCTATTCAGGAGGGGGAAGGTCGAACGGATCGTCAGCGCGCTGTTCCGATCGGCGGCGTAGCTCGACGCTCCGTTCGGGTGCGGCTTGCGGATCGAGTGTTAGCAAATCGGTCGCATCTGCGGGGGCTTCGGCCCCGACGGGGGCAACCGGCAGGCTTTTACCGGCCAGCGGTTCAAGATCGGCTTTTTGCCCGCAAGCGCCAAGCACCGCCATGCTGGTCAGGGCAATTATCACACGTTTCATGCTTTCCCATCCTCTGCCAATCCAAGCGCCTTGCGCGCGATGGCCACTTGTTTGCGAACCTGATCAGGCGCGGTTCCGCCATGCGATTTGCGCGCCGCAACCGATGCCTCGACAGACAAGGCCGAATATACGCGCGCATCAACGCGCCCGTCGATACCTTGCAAATCTTCAATCGACAATTCGTCAAGTGCAACGCCGTTTTGTTCGGCCATTTTCACCGCTGCGCCGGTAATATGATGTGCCTCACGGAATGGAATATCCGCTTCTGTCACAAGCCAGTCGGCCAAATCTGTTGCGGTTGCATATCCAAGTTCCGCCGCCTGTCGCATCCGGCCCGTTTTAAACGTGCTGTCGGCGATCATTCCGGTCATCGCCGCTATGGAAAGGGCCAGCAGGCCAGCCGCTTCGAAAACAGGTGGTTTGTCGTCCTGCATATCTTTGGAATAGGCCAGCGGCAGCCCCTTCATCGTGACCATCAGTGCGGTGGCCGCGCCGATCACACGGCCGGCATGGCCGCGCACCAATTCCGCTGCATCAGGGTTCTTTTTCTGCGGCATGATAGAGCTGCCGGTCGATAGGCTGTCGGCCATCCGCACAAAACCGAAAGGCTGGCTGGCCCAGATGATAAATTCTTCTGCCAACCGCGAAAGATGCAGCGCGCATTGGCTGGCGGCCATCAAATAATCGAGCGCAAAATCGCGGTCAGATACCGCATCAAGGCTGTTTGCCGTGGGGCGGTCAAACCCTAGCGCAGCGGAGGTTGCATCGCGGTCGATAGGAAAGCCCGTGCCCGCAAGCGCCGCCGAACCAAGCGGGCTTTCATTCATCCGCGCCCGTGCATCGGCAAAGCGGGACCGATCGCGCCGGATCATCTCGTAATAAGCCAGCAAATGATGGCCAAGCGTAACCGGCTGTGCGGTTTGCAAATGGGTGAATCCGGGCATGATGCTGTCCGCATGCGTGCCTGCCTGTTCGACCAAGGCGCATTGCAACGCCTGCAGTCCGGCATCGACCTGATCAATCGCCTCACGCACCCATAGCCGGAAATCGGTCGCCACCTGATCATTGCGGCTGCGGGCTGTGTGCAACCGCCCTGCCACTGGCCCGATCAATTCGGCGAGCCTGCTTTCGGTGGTCATATGAATGTCTTCGAGATCCCAATCTTCGGGCACACCGCTGCGTTCATATTCGGCGGCAACCGTATCAAGCCCGCTGGCAATCGATTCCATATCACTTGCCGTGACGATCCCTTGCGCGCCCAACATGGCGACATGCGCCTTGCTTGCGGCGATATCTTGCCGCCACAATGCCTTGTCAAACGGGATCGAGGCGTTGATTTCGCGCATGATCGCGCTAGGCCCGTCAGCGAACCTGCCGCCCCACATCTGGTTGGAGCCTGATTTGTTATTACCACTATCGCTCACGCGTAACGCCCCATTTCTGGTCTCAATTCTGATCGGCCTTTGCCTCACACTTGCCGCCTGCGATAGGGAAGCGCCCGATGCGGCGCAAGAACACGGCGCATTGCAGGGAGAAAAGCCCAGCTTAACCGGCGAGATTGACGCCGCCATGGCCGGATCGCTTTTGCCTGCTGTGACGTTGACCGATCTGGAGGGCAATCAGATCAATTTGGCCGCGCTTCAGGGTGAGCCGTTGCTGGTCAATATATGGGCGACTTTCTGCGCGCCGTGCAAAGTGGAAATGCCGATGCTGGATGATCTCGCCGCCGATCTGGAGGGTGAGGTTCGTATTCTTACCGTCAGTCAGGATTTCAAAGGATCGGATGCCGTTGGCCCGTATTTTGCCAGAATGCAGTTCAAAAGCCTGCCTTCATGGATCGATCAGGATGGTGCGCTGGGGCTGGCGGTGGGTTCGGGCGTTTTGCCGACAACAATACTTTACGATGCTGCCGGACAGGAAATATGGCGTGTGGTTGGCGATTATGATTGGTCGTCGGCAGAGGCCCGCGAGGCGATTTTGGCAGCGCTTGCGAGCGAAGAATAATCAGGCATATCCAAACCCAACTGCTGCAACGGTGCGCCGAATAGACCGCCGACCAGCAGCGACTGGATTTTCTTCGTCGGCCAGTATCTCGACAGAGGCGCCGTGATCCGGTCGCGTATGGCCGCAGGCAGGCCTGATTCGGATTGGAACAGAGGCGTGAAGAATGCTGTGATGATCTGATACAGTTGGACATGATCCGAGCGCCAACTGGCAGCGAGCCTCAACCCTTCTTGCACGGTCCGGCCATCCGCAATTCCGCGCGACAGCGCCCATGCATCAAGCAGCGCCATATTCGCGCCTTGCCCGAGCTGCGGGCTGGCTGAATGCCACGCATCGCCGATATGGATTATTCCATCGCCAACAGGGCGCGGTGCTGTGCGATGTGCATAGCGCGCGAAGGTTAGCTGATCGTGCGAGGCGATTTGGCCTAGAACTCGTTCCATCTCCGGCCAAAGCGCAACAACCTCGGCCTTCCAATCTTCGAGCGGTGTTGCACGCCAGTTCTCATATTCGGAGCCGGGAAGGGACCAAAAGAAAGCGGCTTCATCGGGAACAGAGGGTTGGCGTTTTCCGATTGGCAGCATCCCGACCATCTGCCGGGCGGCGCGATAGCGTTGTTCGAGCAAGCGGGGCTTGAAATTGCTGCCTTCAGGCCATTCGACATTTGCCCAAAGTGCGCCGAAATGAAGATAACGGAAATCGGCTTCGACCAATGAGGAGTGCAGACCGGTCGCATCAACGATTAGATCGAACGGGGCGCTCTCTATGCCATCGGATGCGATCAATTGGTGATTGTTGCCTGACGCTTGGACGCCCGCGATATCGAACCCTGTCGTTATCTCGACATTCGCATCCTGAACTGCCTGATACAGTAGATCGAACAGGCTTGATCGGTGAATGCCGACGCCAAAGCAACGTGGTTCGCCAAGATCTTCATAAAGCGCCCCCAGCGCCGTGCGGCCATGCTCGTTCAATCCCAGCAGGCCATCGATCTCAGCCCCGCGTGCAAGGGCTTCTCCAGCAAGCCCGAGCCTGTCGAGCACCGCCATCCCGGTCGGTTGCAGCATCAGGCCCGAACCAACTGGCTGAGGATTGTCGAACCGATCGAACAGGCGAACTGTATGTCCTTGCCGCGAAAGCAGCAACGCAGATGCGAGGCCCGCAATTCCGCAGCCTGCGATGGCGATGTTCAATCTTGGTTTTAAGATTCGGTCTGGCCCTTCGCTTGCGCTCGGGAGTTTTCGCGTGAAGTCGTCTCCCAGACGGGTTCATCTAGCGAAAACTGGTGGGCGATGACAGGCTCGAACTGCCGACCCTCTCGGTGTAAACGAGATGCTCTACCAACTGAGCTAATCGCCCGATACTTGATCGGAAGCGCTCTAATAGCGCCCAAAGGTTCAAAATCAATTGCCAATGTGGATTTCTTTGCGCCTTTTTTTGTCCGGGGCTAAAGGCGGCGCATGATTGAACAGCATATCAAGGTGTTTGCTACCGGCGGTACAATTGCCGGAGTCGCGGGGTCTGCGATCCGGCGTGACTATCGTCCCGGCCAGATCGGAATTGACGATTTTCTTTCGGAAATGGTCAAGATCGGCCTCGATACGAAGCTGGTTGGAAGGCAATTTGCCAATATCGGGTCCGAAGATATGGCCCCCGAATTGTGGGGCCGTTTACATGCGGCGGCCACCGATGCGATGGCCGATGATGATTGCGCCGGGGTAATAATCACCCATGGAACGGATACGGCTGAAGAAACCGCCTTTCTGCTCGACCAGACCTTGCCGACGACAAAACCGGTGGTAATTGTTGGTGCGATGCGCGCAGCCGATGCTGTGGGCAGCGATGGTTTGCGCAATTTTGCCAATGCGATTCGGGTTGCGAGCGATCCCGATGCGGCAGGGCGCGGGGTTTTGCTGGTGATGAGCGACCGGGTCTTTGCCGCCCGCGACGCACGCAAGGCGCATACTGAAATGACCGATGCGTTTAAGGGGTTTCCGCGCGGGCCGGTTGGCCATGCCACCCCGACGTCGCTGGAATGGTTCGGCCCTGCGTGGCGTGCGGGCGAAGCGGCGCATTACGAATTTTTCGAAAATATGCCCAAAGTGTCGATCCTCTACGCCTATGCGGGGATGTCGGCTGATAATGTTGCCCAAGCTATAACCGGCGGCGCAAAGGGGATTGTGCTGGCAGGGTTTGGCCATGGCAATGCGCCCCGCGCCATACGCGATGCGCTGGCGGCGGCTGTTCGGCAGGGCGTGCCGGTGGTGCGGGCATCACGCGTCGACGAAGGTTTGGTGGACCGCGAGCCCGAAGATGACGAGGCGGGCTTTGTTGCGGCACGCGCGCTGGGCCCGGCGCGGGCGCGCATATTGCTGCAATTGCTGCTCGCGAACGGGATCACCGACCCCGCCCGCGCGCAGGAGGAATTTAGCAGGCGCTAATCAAAATTGCCGCCCAGAATTTGGGCCCTAGCTATGCGGTGTGACGAGATATTTCTCGCCCGTTTTCATTGCGCGGTAGTCAATCGCCGCGTCTTTCTCCAGCATCTGTTCCAGATTGACATGTGCTTTGTAATTGCTGGCGAAAGTCGTTTTCATATTGGTCAGCACGCGGGTACGCATACGGATCACGGTTTCCATACCTGCCTTGGCGAGGAACGGCGTCAGCAACCAGCCGGCCAATTGCCATTGCAAGCCGTATGACGGGGTCAGGATCGTCGGGCTGAGGTCCAAACGGCCATATTGGTAAACCTTCTTGTCCTGATTCGAACCATAGCGCGAAAATTCGGTCATTTTCGACGCGGCAACCTGTTCCATCGCTTTCAGAACGGCATCGGCCATTTTGCCGCCGCCAATCGGGTCAAAGCCCAGATAAGCGTCGGTTGCATCAATCGCTGCGCGCAATTGCGCCATAAAGTCATCGTCGGATGAATTGACGACATATTCCGCGCCTTGGGATTTCAGCAGATCAACCTGTTCCTGCTTGCGCACGATATTGACCAGCTTCATACCGTCTTCAATGCAGATGCGGTTGAGCATTTGACCCAGATTAGACGCCGCGGCGAGGTGGATGATCGCATTATGACCTTCCATCTTTGCGGTTTCGACAAAGCCCAATGCGGTCATCGGATTGACGAAAGCAGACGCGCCATCAACCGATGAAATATCGCCCAGCGGCAGGCACATTGGGGCATCCGCAATGCAATATTCACCGAACGCATTGCCCGGTACACATGCAACGCGCTGACCCATCAAGGCCTGAGCCATGGGATCATCGCCCGCCGCAATGACGGTGCCGGCGCCTTCATTGCCGACGACCGATTTCTGGCCGTGACGGCCCTTGGCACCTGAAAGGAATGGTTCAGGCATTTGAGCGACAATTTTGCCGGGTGTATATTCGGCATTTTCCAGATCAGCCGCGCTAAACAGCAGCGCAAGGTCTGATGGATTGATCGGCGCAGCTTCCATTTTGACCAGAACCTGCCCGCCGGTTGGATCGGGCAAAGTATGTTCGGCCACTTCGACTGTCAGCGTGCCATTGGCATCCAGGGTCGAGAAAATCTGCTTGCCGGTTGTCGTCATTATAAACTCTCCATCGTTGGCATTGTTGTTTTTTGCTTGGCTAGTCGCGGAAGGGCGCCTTGGCTAGGTTTCATTTGGATACTTAGCTGCGACAAAATACAGGCCGTGCGGTGGTGCGTTCAGGCCCAGCGCTTGCCGGTCTTTTGCCGCGAGCGCCTGTTCAATGTCCTGTTTTGTCCAGCGGCCCATGCCGACATAGGCAAGGCTGCCGACCATCGAGCGGACTTGATGATGCAAGAAGCTGCGGGCCTGCGCCTCTATAAAAACCCATTCGCCTTCTCTGCGAACATCCAGCCGATCCAGCGACTTTACCGGGCTTTGTGACTGGCAATTGACCGATCGGAAAGTAGTGAAATCATGCTGCCCGACAAGCACCTGCGCGGCATCATGCATCGCGGCCTCGTCCAATTCTTGCGGCAATTGCCATGCGCGATTGCGTTCAATTGTCAGCGGTGCGCGCCGGTTGCAGATGCGGTAAATATAGCTGCGTTCGGCACAATTGAACCGCGAATGCCAATCGTCCGGCTTGATCTCGATATGTGTCACGGCAACGGGGTGGGGGCGCAATTGCGCGTTGATCGCTTCCATCACCCGAAATGGCGTCAGATGCGTTTCGATATCCACATGGCTGCGCATCGCATAGGCATGGACACCTGCGTCCGTGCGGCCCGCAGATTGCATCCGCACGTCTTGGCCAGAAAATTTGAACACAGCCTCCTCGACCGCCTGCTGGACGCTGGGGCTATGTTTCTGCCGCTGCAGGCCCATAAAGGGCGTGCCATCAAATTCGAGAGTGAGTGCGTAGCGGGTCAAGTGAGCTTGACCCCCGCAGCCACGGGCGATCCGCGCAGAAATTCCTCGGCCGCCATTTTGGGCTTGCCTGCCCGCTGGATCAGAACCGGGCGCAGTGCGCCGCTGCCGCAGGCAATTGTCAGCGCGTCATCGGATGTAACGCCTGCTGTGCCCGCTGGGCCAGCCGCACCTGCCGTATCGACAATATCTGCCTTCAGCACCTTAATCCGGTCGCCGCCCAGATCAAACCAGGCGCCGGGGAAGGGCGCGAGTGCGCGGATTTTACGCTCTATCACCTGTGCGTCTTGCGACCAGTCAATGCGCGCTTCTGCCTTGTCGATTTTGGGGGCGTGGGTTGCGTCCTGATCATCCTGGCCCACGGGATGGTGGTTTTGGAGCTCACGCAAAGTGCCGGTCATCAATTGCGCGCCCAATTCGGCCAGTTCTACGGTTAATTCGCCGGTGGTTTTGTCCTCAATAGGGGTGCGTATGGTGGCCAGCATCGGCCCGGTGTCGAGGCCCGCCTCCATCTGCATGATCGTTACGCCGGTAACCGGATCCCCGGCCATAATTGCGCGGTGGATCGGTGCGGCCCCGCGCCAGCGCGGCAGGATAGAGGCATGGACGTTGAGGCAGCCGTGCTGAGGAATATCCAGCACTGACTGCGGCAGGATCATTCCATAGGCCGCAACCACCGCAATATCGGGTTTGAATGCGGCAAATGCCTGCTGTTCTTCGGGTGATTTCAGCGATGTCGGCGAACGAACTTCGATCCCCCGCCTTTCGGCTTCTACCTGAACGGGCGAGGGTTGCAGCTTCTTGCCGCGGCCCGCCCGCCGGGGCGGCTGCGTATAGGCGGCAACCACCGTGTGCCCCGCCTCATGAAGCGCGATCAGTGTTGGCACTGCAAAGTCAGGCGTTCCCATGAAAATGATGCGCATTTCAATAAAACCCGATTACCTTGATCCTGCCAAAGGGCTGTCCTTACTTTTATTCCGCACAAAAGAAAGTGCAGGGCTTCGACAAGCCCATTCCAGACGGTTAGTTGTATGCCATGGCATCGCAAGAGATTGAAACTTTGGCATCAGCCCTCGCGCGGCTTCCTGGCCTGGGGCCGCGTTCTGCGCGCCGCGCAGTCCTGTGGCTGGTCAAACGGCGTGAAACCGCGCTTGGCCCGCTGCTGGATGCGCTGAATGCGGTGCGCGACAGGCTGGTGGAATGCGAAATATGCCACAATGTCGATACGCAAAACCCCTGCGGCATCTGTGCCGATCCGCGCCGCGACCGGCGATCGCTTTGCGTGGTGGAGGATGTGTCCGATTTGTGGGCGTTGGACCGGGCAAAACTGTTCACTGGCCGCTATCACGTGTTGGGCGGGAAACTTTCGGCGATGGACGGCGTGCGGCCGGAAGATTTGCAGATCGGATCGCTGTTGGACCGCGTTTCTGCCAAAGAAGATGGGCCCCCGATTGACGAAATTGTCCTTGCGATGAACGCCACGCTAGAAGGGCAGACAACCGCGCATTATATTGCTGAGCGGTTGGAAGGATTGCCCGTCCGCATCACCCAATTGGCCCATGGCCTGCCCGTTGGCGGAGAATTGGATTATCTGGACGAGGGCACATTGGCGCAGGCGCTGCGGGCGCGCAGGCCGGTCGACTAAGACTTGCGGCCATTCGCCAGCCGCACTAAATAAGCCCCATGGCTATCCGTGAAATTCTTGAAGTGCCGGACCCCCGGCTGAAAACCGTCTCAACCCCGGTCACTGACTTTGATGAGGATCTGAAAATCCTTGTCGAAGATATGTATGAGACAATGTATGATGCCCCCGGCATCGGTCTTGCCGCGATACAAGTCGGCGTGCCCAAACGCGTGTTGGTGATCGATCTGCAAGAACCGGATATGGATGCAGAGCCGGAAGAATGCGGCCACGATCACGGCGGCGAGGAAGGTTCTCACAAACATTATCCGGTTAAAAAAGAACCGCGCACTTTCATCAATCCGGAAATTCTTGATCCGGCAGAAGAACTGGCGACGTATCAGGAGGGCTGCCTGTCGGTCCCCGAAATTTATGCCGATGTCGATCGCCCTGAAACGTGCAAAGTCCGCTATCAGGATTTGGACGGCAAAACGCACGAAGAATCCCTCGAGGGCTTGATGGCCACCTGCATCCAGCACGAAATGGACCACCTCGAAGGCATCCTGTTCATCGATCACCTCAGCCGGTTGAAAAAACAAATGGCGCTGAAAAAATTGAACAAGCTGCGTAAGGCGGCTTGATATCCCCACAATCCACAACCGATGATACTTGGGGTTGTCGGACGCCGCATTTCTGCTAAGTTCTCTGTCTGTTCTAACGGTGGAGAAGCCTCTGGATTAACGTGACGCCACGAGGGCGATTAACCTCACAGTTATCGTCATTAGTCTCAAGAGTTTGAAAATAGACATAAGAAACCGTCGGCGCAGAGCGCCGCAACAGGGCTATCGTCTTTCTTACTCTCTATCGGCTAACGACTGTTTAGCACACATCTGGAGATTGGGTATGTTTTGCCCACCCTATGTGCTGCACTGGATCAATGGTCTTTGCTACTGGGTTTTGCTTTCGAAAGATTGCAAGAGTTCGCTGCGTTGTTCTCCCGTAGGTTTTTCTACGGAGAACGAAGCCAAGGCTGACTTTATTTGGTGGAATTCCAAATAACTTTACCAGTCGCGAGGCGACGACACGCAGAGCGTCGCCGAGCACTGGTGGTGAGTTTTATGGACATATCGATTTTTGTAACTTTGGCTCTTCTAGCCGGGCTTCTTATTGGCGTAGGTGCTGGCTGGTTCCTAGGCTCGCGGTCCGTTGGAGATTTGCGGAATCGCTTTGCCGAGCGCGATACAGAGGCAAAAGAAGCGACAGAAAAAGTTAGCCGGATGGCTCCGGAATTGGCGACAATGAGCGACCGAGCTGCGCGGGCTGATGGCTTGGCTGCACAGTTGGATTCGACGCGTGAAGAACTGATAGGATTGAAAGCGCAAGCCGCTGGTTTCGCTGAGCAAAAGCGCTTGCTCGAAGAATCACGTGAAAAACTGCTGAAAGAGTTCGAGAACACTGGCGCGCAGGTGCTTGGAAAAGCTCAGGAAGCATTTCTTAATCGTGCGAATGAACGGTTCAAACAATCTGAAGAAGCGGGCGAACAGAAAATCAAAGCACTGCTCGAACCCGTCGGGCAGCGTCTCAAAAACTACGAAGAACAGGTCGCTACTTTGGAGGCAAAGCGCGTCGATGCATTCGGGCAGTTAACCGGCTTGATCGACAATATGCAAAAGGGCCAGGAAGAAGTCCGGCGCGAGGCGCAGAGGCTTGGCAATTCACTCACTAATGCCCCAAAAGCACGCGGACGTTGGGGCGAGCGGGCATTGCAGAATGTGCTCGAACAATGCGGGCTGTCGCAGCATACGGATTTCAATTTGGAGCAATCGGTTGAAACGTCCGAAGGGCGTTTGCGGCCTGATGCTATCGTCAACGTGCCCGGCCAGAAGAAGCTGATCATCGACGCCAAAGTTTCGCTCAACGCGTATCAAGAGGCATTTGAGGCGGATGACGATGATGACCGCAAAGTGTCGCTCGCCTCGCACGCAAAATCGATGCGCAATCATGTGCAGCAATTGGGCGCAAAATCATATCAGAGCCAATTCGACGAAGCGCCCGACTATGTTGTGATGTTTGTCCCCGGCGAGCATTTTATTGCGGCGGCGTTGGAGGCCGATCCCGACCTTTGGGATTTTGCATTCCAGAACGGTGTCCTGCTCGCCTCACCAACTAATCTCGTTGCGATTGCGCGGACTATTGCGCAAGTCTGGCGGCAGGATCAGCTTGCCGATGAAGCGCGTGAAATCGGGAAAGCAGGGGCTGAATTGTACGAACGGCTTGCGGTGGCCTCGCAGCACCTCAAACGCATGGGCTCTGGCCTTGAAACCGCCGTTGGCAATTACAACAAATTTGTCGGCAGTTTTGAACGCAATGTCCTCTCTTCCGGCAAACGCCTTGCAGAAAAAGGCATTGAAGTTGGCAAGCGCGAGATAGAAGAAGTGCCTTTGGTGGAAGGTGCACCGCGCTATACCGCCGCTGATGTTGATGCAGATAGGAATGCCCTGTTGGCCAACCGAAATGCGAATGCGAATGACGGAAAATGAACGTTCCAAGCAAGCATTGATGATGGCGATTTGGCACATAGCCGTTTGTTTTGTTTAAGAACCGATCACCAGACGCGAGTGGGTGCCGAGGCAGTATTTGAGGCTGAAGCGATCAGCCCGTAACCGATGGTTAAGGAGAGGTCCATCAGCAGTCCGATGCCGACGTGATTGTTCGTGCTGAACAGTGAAACGATCCGATCGGTCACAATGGCGTGCAAGAAAAAGATGCCGAAGCTCCTGTCGCCAAGCCATTCAAGAATTCTGTTGAAGGGTGCGTCGGATCGCAATGCCGGAAGCATCAAAACGCAAAGAGGCAACCCACCCAAAATCCATGCCTGGTTCAACGGGCCATTGTCATTCATGCCCAGCTTGATACCAAACAGAAAAATCACAATAGCCGCGGCCAGGTTTCTTGAGACAAAACCTTCGATTTGCGGTTGGTACTTTTGGTATGTCATCCCGAATAGATAAACGCTGGCGAATAGAGCGCGTTGAAGATAGCGCCTGAAAAGGGATGTGGGCGGCCTTTGAACACGGCAATCAACACGAACCCTACGCTTGCCAACACCAAAAGTTCCGGGCGGCGATACCGCCAATTGAAGGCTGGTGACGCGCAGAAAAAAAGCAATATCATCGGGATAAACCAGAACGTGCCAACGGCTGTGTGACCAAGAAAATAATGGTTGATTATGTCGAGCGGTCCTTGGCCTGATATCCGTTCCAGACCCAGGATAATGACGAATGATACGACCGAAATATCGGGCAGGAAAACATTTCGCGCCTTGTTTCGTAAATACTCAGCATAAGGATATTTTCCGAACAGCAGGGCAAACAAGTATCCCGACACAAACACGAACGGCCAGGTAGAGCCAACCGTTGTCTCATGGACAACATTGCCGATTGGATCGGATTTCGAAATGACGAGGGCGTGCGAAAAGACAACGAGTGCAATCGCGATACCGCGAAATCTATGCACATCTGCGCAATATCTAGATTGGGCCGTGCCTGCCATGCAGTGGCTAAGAACGGCTGTTGTAAAAATTACCTGAAGAAAGCGCTTCAATACAGTAATTTAGATGGCAAACGCAATGTCACTTCGTTAATCGAGTGAAGCCAGCACCTCGTAAGCCAGAACGGCACCTGCAACGGCGGCGTTTAAGCTGTCAGCGCGGCCTTTCATGGGCATGGTCACGCGAAGATCGCACTCATCCTCGTAAGCCTCAGGCAGGCCGCGCGATTCATTGCCGACCATAATGAAGCAGGGTGCGGCGTATGGGGCACCGCGGTAATCGACCGCATCGCGTAGGCTGGCGGCGACCAACTGGCCGCTTCCCTTACGCAGCCATGCGGCAAAATCGTTCCAATTAGCGCGGCCGATTTGCTGGGTGAACACTGCGCCCATGCTGGCCCGCACTGCTTCGACGGAAAACGGATCGGCGCAATCGTCGATCAGGATCAGCCCGCCAGCGCCCACAGCGTCACATGTACGAAGCATGGTGCCCAGATTGCCCGGATCGCGCAGTGCCTGTGCAACAAGCCAGATTTCGCCCTTTGACCGGTCCAGATTTTTCAGAGAAGTATCAAATTCATCGAACACGCCGGCAACCGCTTGCGGATTGTTTTTGCCGGTGATCTTGGTCAGAATGTCGGCGGTGGTTTCGATAATTTCGCCGCCATTTGCGGCAACCGCACGTTCCAGTTCCGCCAGCAAGGGATGGGAATCGCGCTTGTCCGCCATCACCAGCGTTTCGGGTAACCTTCCGCATTCGCGCGCATCGGTCAGCAGGCGAAGCCCCTCAGCAAGGAATTTGCCTTCGCGTTTGCGGTGCTTCTTTTCACGTAGGCTGCGCAGATATTTGACTGTCGGATTGGAGAAGCCGGTTATCTCACGCCGGAGCGGGCCGCGATCATCTTGCGGCATTATTCCTCGCCGAAACCGTCTTCGATCAATGCGGACAATTCGCCAAAAGCGGCTTCGTCACTTTCACCCGCAACGATCAGCTCGACCGTGTCGCCCTTGGCCGCACCCAGCATCATCAGGCCAAGGATCGAACCACCGGCAGCCTCATTGCCATCTTTTGCAATCCTGACCAAGCATCCTTCGGGCAGTTGGCTGACCGCATTGACAAATTTCGCGCTGGCCCGTGCATGCAGGCCGCGCTGATTGACAATCGTTATTTCACGCCGGAATTCGCTCATTTGCAGCCGCCTTCCTCGCCAAGATATTCTGATGCGATGGTGATATAGCTGCGACCAGCATCACGCGCCGCGGTGACTGTGTCGATCACATTCATCTTTTTACGCGCGCCCGCCAAACGGATCAGCATGGGAAGATTGATACCGGCAATCACCTCGATCTTGCCTGCATCGAGCAGCGAAATCGCAAGGTTGGACGGTGTGCCGCCAAACAGATCGGTCAGAATGATCGCGCCCGAACCGCTGTCGACAGCTTTGATCGCCGCAGCAATATCATCGCGCCGCTGTTCCATATCATCATGCGGGCCAATGCAGACGGTCGCCACGGCTTCCTGCTTGCCGACGACATGCTCCATCGCATTGACGAATTCATCGGCCAAATTGCCGTGGGTTACCAGGATCACGCCGATCATGGTTGCGGCGTCTGTCCCGAAAATGTTTCCGTTGCAATAGCGCAAATCGGCTTAAAAATGATCATCCCTTATTTCCCTCTATCGCATCAGCCGCGCGCGATGCGAGGTTGCGGTGCATGATTGTGGGAGAAAAACCTATTTCGTTCAAAGCTTTGTGCATTCTATCGGCGGTAAAGACGGAACGGTGCCGCCCGCCGGTGCAGCCAAAGGCGATATTGACGTAACTTTTGCCCTGCGCTGAATAAAGCGGCAGCAGGGTCGCCAGCAAATCCCGGATTTTTTCGAACGCTTCGGCAAAGGCCGGATCTTGTTCAATATGATCGCCGACGGGCTTGTCCAGACCGGTCTGATCGCGCAATTCCTCAATCCAATGCGGATTGTCGAGGAACCGCATATCGAACACCAGATCGGCCAGCGGCGGGGTGCCGCGGGCAAAGCCGAAGCTGGAAATGATCACTGACATTTCTTGCGGCGCGCTACCGGCAAAACGTTCACGGATCGATTGCTGCAATTGGTTGCTGGCAAACCCGCTGGTGTCGATCACCGCATCCGCCCAGCGCCGTAAGGGTTCAAGCAGTTCCCGTTCGGCCTGGATGCCAACCAGCACAGGACGTTCCTGTGCCATCGGGTGGCGCCGACGCGTTTCATTGTAACGCCGCTCAAGCTCTCCGCTTGCGCAGTCCAGGAACAATGTGGCCAGTTCCAGATCGTTTCGTGCGGACATTTGCTTTACATGATCGATGATATCCTGCGGCACAAAGCCGCGTGTGCGCGAATCGAAACCGATGGCCAGCGGGGTGTTATCGCCGCCTTTTTCAGCCTGATCGATCAACCCGCCCAGCATCCGAATAGGAAAATTGTCGATTGCTTCCCAACCAAGGTCTTCAAGTACGCGAAGCGCAGTGGTCTTGCCTGCACCGGAAAGGCCGGTGACCAGCAGGATGTGCCTGCCTGAAGGGGTGGGAAAGGGCGAATCATTGACCATGGGGAGCGTGGTTTGGGCGCAAATCGGGCGCGATGGAACCCCTTGCTGTCAGCGCAGACCGTGGATGGACAATGCGTATTCGGCCCGCACTGGATCAGCGGGATTGCCCAAATGAAAATTGAGCGCGGGAATCGAATGGCCGGCAATGTCCTGCCGCTCTGCCCGCTCAACAAAGCGCGGCGCGTCCGGATCGACGCGCAGCAGCAATGCCACCGGCGCGGTTGTTGATGGAAGCGTCATTATCGCGACATTGCGAATTTCGATCTTGCCCGCAGTTGCGGGCGGGGCCGATGCAATCAGTTTGCCTTCTGCGGCGGACAGGGCGATCCCGTCATCGCCGATCAGTACTGCGCCCCGGTCGATCAGTTGCAATGCCAGCGAGGATTTGCCGCATCCCGGCGGACCTTCGATCAGCAATGCTCGCGCGCCGATGGCTACGGCGGTAAATTGGTGCAATCTGCCGTTCCAGTCGCCGCGCATCGCCGCCTTCAATCCTCGAATGGAAGCACGAGTTTTACGCAGGCGCCTGATTTGTGGTCGGGCCGGTCCGATGCAGACAGAGTGCCGCCATGCGCCTCTGCAATAGTGCGGCCGATTGCCAGCCCCAATCCGCTGTGATTGCCGAAATCTTCGGCATCGGGCCGGTCGGAATGGAAGCGGTGAAACACTTTTTCTCGTGCATCTTCGGGTATCCCGCGGCCTTGGTCACAAATGGCCACCGCGGCCCATTCATCATCAATTGTAACCGAAACATCGATTAAACCGTCTGGCGGCGAAAAGGACACCGCATTGTCGAGCAGATTGTCGATCACCCGTTCAATTCTGGTGGGCACACCCTTTACCCGCACAGACCCCATCGGTTTTTTGAGCTTTACGGTAACACCTTCATTCTCGTCGCGATGGTCGCGCCGTTCGATGATGGCAGCCGTCAGCACGGCGAGATCAAATTCTTCGAACACCGCGCGCGACAATTCGGCATCGATCCGGCTGGCATCGGAAATTTCTGTCACCAGCCGATCTATGCGGCGCACATCATGCGAAGCAATGTCGATCAGCTGGCGGCGCAAATCTTCATCTTCCACCTTGCCCAGCGAATCGATTGCGCTGCGAAGGCTGGCAAGCGGGTTCTTGATTTCATGCGCGACATCGGCGGCGAAATGTTCCACCGCATCGATCCGCGTTCGCAACGTGTCCGTCATGTCTGACACGGCCCGCGCGAGCAGCCCGATCTCGTCGCGGCGTGCAGGCAGGCGGGGTACCTCTACGTCACGTTCGCGGCCCTGCCGAACGCGGATTGCGGCTTTGGCAAGCGACCGTAACGGTGTGACGATGGTCCGCGCCATATAAAGCGACAGTGCAATTGACAGAAACAGGGCCAGGAAAACTGCACTGACCAGCGTCGTCCGCGCGCTGCGCACGGCCTCTGTAATATCCACCGCATTGCGCGTGGTCAGCAAAGTCGAACCTTTCAGCCCGACGGGTGCAGCGGCGTTGATGACCGGAGTGCCATCGGGGGCATCGCGCAGTTGGATTTGCGACAGGCCTTGTTCCTGCGCCCGCGCAAGTTCGGGCCATGACGTTGCCCGCGCCTCTGCCGGTTCGATATAGTCGGGGATCGGCGGTGCGCCGACAATCGCATTCACGCCCTTATCCAGAAATTGCGCGAAATCCTCGCTCCAATCTTCGGCATCGGGATCATCGAATTGAAATGCGGGTTCGTCCAATTCAAAACTGTCTGCCCACAGATTGCCTTCTGCATCGAACATTCGCAGCCGCATCTGCTGTTCTTTGCCGATCTGGATGAGCAAGGCTTCCTGCCGTTCACGCGTTGCCCCGGCCAGCGCCTCAGCCGTGATTTGCGCCTCGATCCGGGCGAGCTTGTAACGCTCGTCCAGCAATTGTTTGCGATATCCGTCGAGATAGAAAATGCCGCCGCCCAGCAGCAGCAACGGCAAAATATTGACCACAAGAATGCGATAGGTGAGCGAAAGCCCGCGTGACCAATTCAGCCGGTCGAGCCCTTCTTCCAGCCGTTCGCCAGTGTCGTTGTCAGCCATCGGTATAGCTGTATCCCGCGCCATAGAGCGTTTCGATCGCGTCAAAGGTTGAATCGACCACGCGGAATTTCCGGCGCATCCGTTTTATGTGGCTGTCCACGGTCCGGTCATCAACGAAGATATCGTCCGGATAGGCTGCATCCATCAACTGGTTTCGCGATTTGATGACCCCGGGACGAATGGCCAGCGCTTCCAGAATCAAAAATTCTGTCACGGTCAGCGACACCGATCTGCCATCCCAAGTGACGTGGTGCCGGGCCGGATCCATGATCAATCGGCCGCGGGCAATTTCCTCCTCAGCTTTTTCATCGCTGTTTTCGGTCACCGCCGGAGATATTCCCGCACGCGCATCGGTCCGGCGCAATATTGCGCGAATGCGGGCGTTGAGCAGGCGCTGGCTGAAAGGCTTGGCGATATAATCGTCAGCCCCTTGTGCAAGCCCGGCCTCCTCATCCTGCTCGTCATCCTTACTGGTCAGGAAAATGACCGGCAGGGCCGATGTCCGGCGCAGTTTGCTGAGCAGTTCCATCCCGTCCATTTTCGGCATTTTGATATCGAACACCGCCAAATCTGGCGGATTTTCCAGCAATGCCTTCAACGCGGCTTCACCGTCCGAATACAGCCGCGTCACATAGCCTTCGGATTGAAGGGCAATCGATACGGTCGCAAGAATATTGCGGTCGTCATCGACCAGCGCGATTGTTTGCTGACCCTGTTCGGCTTGATGTTGTAAATCCTGCATCGGATCTCCGCTGGCGCGACCGTGTTACTGTGCGTATTGATTAGCTGGTCCTTGCACCGGAAACAACGGCGAGCGTGCAAGAGCGCAAAAAAGCTGTTGGATGACGGCCTTATCCGGCCAGTCCGGTTTGACGTTTGGGCAGTGCCTGACTATGCGACGCACGCCCGCTCGTGCATAGGTATGCACACCGAATCGGACAATTTGTATCCACGCCTAACACTGGCCGAAATAGTCAGGTTTAGATCAGGAGATTTTCGTGACGACCCCCCTTGCCCAATCGCTTTCGAGCCAAGGTATCAAGACCAATGCTACCATTCATCCCAATCTCAGTTCGGCGCAATTGACCGAGCAAGCATTGGCTAACGGGGAAGGGCGGCTTGCCAAGCATGGCCCGTTGGTTGTTGAAACCGGCGCGCATACTGGCCGTTCGGCAAAAGACAAATTTATCGTCCGTGACGAAACGACCGAAGATACGGTTTGGTGGGGCAAGGTCAACGCGTCGATGACGCCGGAAAATTTCGCCAATCTGAAGGAAGATTTCATCGCCGCAGTCGGCGAAAAAGAAACGCTTTATGTGGCCGACCTGTTTGGCGGTTCGCAGCCGGAATACCGCGTCAATGTCCGCGTGATTAACGAACTCGCTTGGCACAACCAGTTCATCCGCACATTGCTTGTGCGCCCGACTGTTGAAGAATTGGGCAGCTTCGCGCCCGAATATACCATCATCGATCTGCCCAGCTTCCGCGCCGATCCTGAACGTCACGGTACGCGCAGCGAAACAGTGGTTGCGGTGAATTTCACCGAAAAGCTGGTTCTGATCGGCGGCACAAAATATGCCGGTGAAATGAAGAAAAGCGTGTTCGGTATTCTGAATTATCTGCTGCCGCCCAAAGGCGTGATGCCGATGCATTGTTCGGCCAATATCGGACCGGAAGGCAAAAGCGCTGTGTTTTTCGGCCTGTCGGGCACCGGCAAGACGACGCTTTCCGCCGATGCCAGCCGTACGCTGATTGGCGATGACGAGCATGGCTGGTCAGATACGGCTGTCTTTAACTTTGAAGGCGGCTGCTACGCCAAGATGATCCGCCTTGATCCAGAGGCGGAGCCGGAAATTTTCGCCACCACCCGCATGGAAGGCACTGTGCTGGAAAATGTGGTGATGGATGGCAATGGCGAGATTGATCTGGATGACAACAGCTTGGCGGAAAATACCCGCGGTGCCTATCCAATCGAATCGATCCCCAACACCAGCAAAGACAATTTGGGGCCTGTGCCAAGCAATGTGATCATGCTGACCGCCGATGCGTTTGGCGTGTTGCCTCCGATTTCGCGGCTTACGCCCGATCAGGCGATGTATCACTTCCTGTCAGGCTACACCGCCAAGGTTGCTGGCACGGAAATTGGCGTGACCGAACCAGAAGCAACATTCAGCACCTGTTTCGGCGCACCTTTCATGCCGCGCCACCCAAGCGTTTATGGCAATCTGCTGAAAGAACGCATCGCCAAGGGCGGCGTAACCTGCTGGTTGGTCAACACCGGTTGGACCGGCGGCAAATATGGCACCGGAAACCGGATGCCGATCAAGGCAACGCGCGCTTTGCTGAATGCTGCGCTCGATGGTTCGCTTAACAATGCTGAATTCCGCAAGGATACCAATTTCGGCTTTGAAGTGCCCGTTGCCGTGGCGGGGGTCGATAGCGCGATCCTGGACCCGCGTTCGACATGGGCTGACGGCGAAGAATATGACCGGACCGCGCAAAAGCTGGTTCAGCTATTCGTTGACAATTTCGCCGAATTTGAACCGCATGTCGATGAAGGCGTGCGTCAGGCTGCCCCTAACGCGGCCTGATACAATATTTTACGATTTTAAGGGCCCTCTTCCCGGAACGGGAGGAGGGCTTTTGCGTTTCTGATGTATAGCCATGGCGCATTCCGCGCCAAAGGAGAGAATCAATGGGACTATTCGACAGTATTCTGGGTCAGGTAAGCGACAATCCGACGGTCAAGAACATGGCGGAAAAATTCGGGATCGATCCGGCAGAGGCAGCCAAGGCCGTCGCCGCTTTGGGCGAGGCGCATCAGGACGAGCGTGACACGATTGAAGTCGCGCAGGAAAAAACCGGTATGAATGCCGATATGCTCGGCCAGATCCGCGATGCCATTGGCGGGGAAGGATCGCTGGGCAAATTTGCCGCCATGATCGATCAAGATGGTGATGGAAATCCGCTGGACGAACTCGCCGGAATGGCGAAAGGTCTGTTTGGTAAAAAGTAAGCGCATATGATTTTGGGAGAATTGGAATGAGCCTCGCACAAATGCTGCAACAAAGCGGCGCAATTGAAAGCATGGCGGGCGAGCTGGGCATTGACCCGCAAACCGCAAAAATGGGCGCAGGCGCGCTTCTTCCCGCTATTGTTGCTGGCATGGGCCGCAGCGCGGCGGGATCGGGCTCCGGCTCGGCGGCAGGTGGCTTGGGCGGTCTTGCCGGGGCGATATTGGGCGGCGGCGGCGGCAATATGCTCGACGCAGTGCTAGGCGGATCGCCGACACCTGTTCAGCAGGGCAACGATATTCTCGGCAATATTTTTGGCAGCAAGGATGTTAGCCGCGGTGTCGCTGGTGAAGTCGCCGCGCTGACGGGTATTGACGAAAATGTCCTGAAAAAAATGCTTCCAATCCTTGCTATGGCAGCGGCCGGGTACATGGCGAAAAATGCCGCTGGCGGTGCGTCAGGCGGGGCCAGCAGCGGTGCAAGCGGCGGTGCTTTGGGCGGAATTCTCGGTTCGATAGTGACCGGAATGATGAGCCGCTAACTAGCCTGCCGTAAGTTTGACGGCGTTTTTGGTCAGAACAGGGCTGGGTTGGTTAGAAACAGGGCTGGGTTGGTCGGAAAAGGGCGGTGCCGTGGGCCGTGCGATGTGATGCGTTTTAATGCTATGCGAATATGTCTTCGCAGCGGAAATGATAAGCGGCAATGATCAGCGGTCGCGCCCCAATTCCGATCAAGCTTCCAATCACGGCGCGACCGCTGTTTTGACCGATGGCTGCAACCGGGGGTCAGCTGGCCCCTGCAATATACCGGTCAACATTGCGTCCCAGCACATCCATCGGTGCATTGCCGCCCAGAATAACCGCGTCGTTAAACGCCTTCATGTCGTATGCCTCACCCAGCGCAGCCTTGGCCCGTGCACGTTGGCGTACGATTTCGCTGTGCCCCAATTTGTAGCCCGTCGCTTGGCCCGGCCAGCTGCAATAACGGTCAACCTCGCTTTCAACCTCGTCGCGCTTGCTGCCGTTGCGGGTGACGAAGAAATCAACCGCGCGCTCGCGGCTCCAGCGTTTTGAATGCAGACCGGTATCAACGACCATGCGGCAAGCGCGGAAGGCCAAGCTTTGCAAATAGCCCAGACGTCCCACTTTGAAATCATCATAGGCACCAAGTTCATCGGCCAATTGTTCGCCATACAAACCCCAGCCTTCGGAAAACGGATTGAAAGCAAGGATTGATCGGATCAGTGGCAGGCGGTTGGAATATTCACCTTCCCACACATGGCCCGGGATCGTTTCATGATAGGTTAGATCGGCGAGGTCATATTTGCGGTGCAAATCGGTGGTGCGAAGGTTAATCCACATCCGCCCCGGAATGGTTCCATCTTTGCTGCCTGCCCCGCCATAGGCGCCCGGCGCGCCGGGTTCTTCAGCAAGCGGCAGCCGGCGGATTTCCATATTGGGATCGACCAATGTGTTGAATGCACGCGGCATTTGCGATTTAATCCAATCGACACGTTCATGGATGAAATCCATGATTTCCTTACGGCCCGGGTCGCCTTGTGCAAATTTATAGCGCGGGTCTTGCGAAAGCCCCTGCATGCGTGCCCCTACGCTGCCGGTGGTATAGCCGATTTCGCGTAGGATCGGGTCCATCCGCCCGTGCAATTGTGCCAGTTCTTCCAGACCTTGCTGATGAACCTCGTCAGGCGAAAGCGTGGTGGTTGTGCTGGACCGCAATGCCCAATTATACCATTCATCGCCCTGCGGCTGGCTCCACATGCCAGGATCGGGATCGGCAACAGAGCGTTCG